>Ga0308158_10000547_pt1 | contig 57050 bp, 47 predicted proteins | sample PhyBR2_FD_201038 | JGI IMG/M metagenome (GOLD analysis project Ga0308158, IMG submission 201038) | Phyllosphere microbial communities from UC Gill Tract Community Farm, Albany, California, United States - DLSLB.R2 | ecosystem: Host-associated > Plants > Phyllosphere > Unclassified | place: USA... | reverse complement strand
TGCAGGGCAGAGAGTTCGACCTCGTGGTCGCCAATGACGCCCGGGTGCTCGGACTGGCGTTCGCCGTCGCAGGCGCAGCCCCGGTCTGGGCCGACATGCACGAGTGGGCGCCGGAGGAGAGAACGCACGTGCTCTCCTGGCGCCTGCTCGTCGCCCCGTTCATGGTGCACCTGTGCCGCAAGTACCTTCCGCGCGCTGCCGCGGTCACCACGGTGGGCGACGAGATCGCCAAGCTCTATGCACGCGACTTCGGTGTCACGCCGCACGTGATGCGCAATGCCGCCCCCTTCGCGGATCTCTCACCGTCGGAGGTGGCGCCTGATCGCATCCGGCTGGTGCACAGCGGCGGAGCAGTGCATGGTCGCAACCTGGAGGCCATGATCGATGCCGTGCGGATGCTGGACGAGCGCTTCACGCTCGACCTGTACCTGGTGCCCGCCGCGGACGGCGGCAGATACCTGAAGTCGCTGCGGGATCGCGCCGGCGATGACTCGCGCATCGTCTTCCACGACCCCGTGCCCCCGTCCATGCTGCCCGCCACGCTCAACGCATACGATGTGGGCGTCTTCTGGATCCCGCCCGTGCACACCAACGCGCGTCTCACGTTGCCGAACAAGCTCTTCGACTACGTGCAGGGAAGGCTGGCGCTCGCGATCGGCCCGACGATCGAGATGGAACGCGTCGTCAGAGAGCACGGCCTCGGCGTGATCAGCGATGGCTTCGATGTGCGCGGATGCGCGGATTCCCTCCGCTCGCTCACCGCGCACGAGATCAGGGAGTTCAAACGCGCATCCGACGCGAGCGCTGAGCGACTCAGCTTCGAACACGAGGCCTCTGCGGCACTCGCGATGCTTCGACCGCTCCTCGCCGCTTCGTAGACTGGACATATCGTGAAGATCGTCAGCGTCGTGGGCGCACGCCCGCAGTTCGTCAAGCTCGCTCCCATCCACAAGGCCGCGGCAGCCGCCGGGGTGGAGCATGTGATCGTGCACACCGGGCAGCACTATGACCCGATGCTCTCCGACGTCTTCTTCGAAGACCTCGGCATCGGCACGCCGGACGTGCACCTCGGTGTCGGCAGCGGCTCGCACGGGGTCCAGACGGGAGCGATGCTCGCGTCCCTCGACGCGGTGTTCGACGAGCATCGCCCGGACTGGGTGCTCGTCTACGGCGACACGAACTCCACCGTCGCAGCGGCGCTCAGTGCCGTGAAGATGCACATCCCGGTCGCGCATCTGGAGGCGGGTCTTCGAAGCTTCAACCGACGGATGCCCGAAGAGCACAACCGGGTGATGACCGACCACGCGGCCGACCTGCTCCTGGCGCCGACGCAGGTCGCGGTCGACCACCTGGCAGCAGAGGGTCTCGCTGCTCGCACCGTCCTGGTCGGGGACGTGATGACCGATGTGCTCTACGACGTGCGAGACCGCGTATCCGGGAATCCGTCCGCCCTTGTGGACGAGCTGGGGCTGGAGCCGGGTGGGTTCTACGTCGCGACGATCCACCGCGCCGAGAACACCGACGATCCGGCCCGTCTGGCGGAGGTCGCGGACGGTCTCGCGCGACTCGACAAGCCGGTCATCCTGCTGGCGCATCCGCGGGTGGTGGCGAAGGCATCCGCGCACGGCATCGCACTGACCCAGGGATCGCTGCAGGCACACGCGCCGCTGGCCTACCCCGACCTGATCGCGGCGACGCTGTCCAGTGCGGGCATCGTCACCGACTCCGGGGGCCTGCAGAAGGAGGCGTTCCTGCTGGGAGTCCCGTGCACGACCGTGCGCACGGAGACCGAGTGGGTCGAGACCGTGCAGCTCGGGTGGAATGTGCTGGCGAACAGCGCCGGTGAGATCGCCGCGGGCGTCACGAGGCCGCACCCGCAGCCCACCGACGCCGCGCCTTACGGCGACGGCCATGCGGCGGAGCGCGTCGTCGCCGTGCTCTCGCGTCGACAGGACTGAGCCTCGGCTCTTGGGCGGCTCGCAGCGAGTCCGCCCGTAGAATGGTCGGCATGCGTATTGCTGTCGTGGCCCTCGGAAAGATCGGCCTTCCTCTCGCCGTCCAGTTCGCCTCCTCCGGTCATGAGGTGATCGGCGTCGACGTCAACCAGAAGGCCGTCGACCTGATCAACGCCGCCACCGAGCCGTTCCCCGGCGAGGCTCACCTGCAGGAGCGCCTCGAGGAGCTGATCCCGGCAGGACGACTTCGTGCGACCACCGACTACGCCGATGCTATCCCTGGCGCGGACGCCGTTGTGCTCGTCGCGCCCGTGTTCGTCAACGACGAGACGTGGGAGCCCGACTTCAAGTACATGGACGCGGCCACGAAGTCTCTCGCCGAGCACCTGACGCCCGGAACGCTCGTGTCGTACGAGACGACCCTGCCGGTCGGTACCACGCGCACGCGCTGGAAGCCGATGCTCGAAGAGGGATCCGGCCTCACCGAGGGCACCGACTTCCACGTCGTGTACTCGCCCGAGCGAGTGCTCACGGGGCGCGTCTTCCAAGATCTGCGCAAGTACCCCAAGCTCATCGGCGCACTCTCGGAGGAGGGCACCCGCCGTGCGCGGGAGTTCTACGAGGCTGTGCTGCAGTTCGACGAGCGCCCGGACCTCGCCCAGCCGAACGGCGTCTGGGACCTCGGGTCCACCGAGGCGTCGGAGATGGCGAAGCTCGCCGAGACGACGTACCGCGACGTGAACATCGGTCTCGCCAACCAGTTCGGCCTGTTCGCCGCCTCCCACGGGATCGATGTCTACAAGGTCATCGACGCCTGCAACTCGCAGCCATACAGCCACATCCACCGGCCTGGCATCGCCGTCGGCGGGCACTGCATCCCGGTCTACCCGCGGCTGTATCTGTCGACCGATCCGGACGCCGACATCGTGCGCGTCGCGCGTCAGCTGAACGCATCGATGCCCGAGCGCCTGGTCGCACAGGCCGAGAGCATCCTCGGCGACCTGAACGGCCGGCGCGCGGTCGTGCTCGGTGCGGCGTACCGAGGAGGAGTGAAGGAGACGGCGTTCTCCGGTGTCTTCCCGACGGTCGACGCGCTCAAGGCCCGCGGAGCCGAGGTCGTCGTGCACGACCCGCTGTACACCGATGATGAGCTGCGCAGCCTCGGCTTCGAGCCGTACGCCGTCGGCGACGCGGCGGATCTGGCGATCCTGCAGACCGATCACGCCGACTACCGGACTCTCGGTCCCGCACAGATCCCGGGCGTGAAACTGCTCGTCGACGGTCGCAACGCCAGCGACGCCGCACTGTGGGCCGGCACGCCGCGCATCGTCGTGGGCACGGCCAGCTGAGCCGAGTCGAGCCCTTGGTCGCAGTCTCCGTCATCATCCCCACCTTCAACGAGGGTCCCAACGTGGCACCCCTCGTGGCGAGGCTCAGTGCACTCGAGAACATCGCCGAGGTGATCTTCGTCGACGACTCGACCGACGACACCCCCGCCGAGATCGAACGGGTGGCGGCGGATGCGGCGGTTCCCGTGCGTCTGCTCCATCGGGAGAGCCCGACGGGCGGCCTGGGGGGTGCCGTGCTGCGCGGCTTCGAGGCCGCGAACTCGGATGTCTGCGTGGTCATGGACGGCGATCTCCAGCATCCGCCTGAGGTGATCGGTCAGCTGATCGGCCGCTTCGACCAGGGCGACGCAGATATCGTGGTCGCTTCGAGGTATTCGGGGGAGGGGTCGGCAGCCGGCCTGGCCGGGTTCACCCGGCTCGCGGTCTCGCGGGGATCGACCCTGCTCACGAAGGCGATGTTCCCACGTCGTCTGTACGGCTGCAGCGACCCGATGACCGGCTTCTTCCTCGTCGATCTGCGGACGATCGACCGATCGTCCCTGCGCCCGCAAGGGTTCAAGATCCTGCTCGAGATCCTCGCGAGGCACACGCTGCGCATCGCCGAAGTGTCGTTCGACTTCGCCGACCGCAACGCCGGCGAGTCCAAGGCCTCCATGCGCCAGGGGCTGCGGTTCCTACGCCAGCTCTCCTCCCTTCGCTTCGGCAAGATGCCGGCCTTCGCCCTGGTCGGCGCCATCGGCGCGGTCGTCAACGTGTTCATCGTCTGGGCTCTCACCGGGCTTGACGTCGGCTATGTCTGGGCTGCGATCGTCGGTGCCGAGGTGACCATCGTCGGGAACTTCCTCATCCTCGACCGGTACGTGTTCTCGGAGATGAAGGCTGAAGCGTCCCCGTTCTGGCGTCGGTTCGGGCAGTCCTTCCTGTTCAACAATGCTGAGGCGGTCATCCGCATCCCTGTCATGGCGCTGCTCGTGGAGAGCTGGCACATCTCGGCGGCTGTCGCCACCGCCGCCACGCTGGCCGTCGCCTTCGTGGTGCGCTTCGTGTTCCATTCGCTCGTGGTCTACCGCCCGCGCCGTGCGTCGGACAGCGGCGCCGCCCCACTCGAGGTCGCGGACCGGTCGATGCGAAGCGGGGAGGCGTGAGCGCCGCGACCGCCCTGCGTGCGGCCGTCCCCGCGGCCCTGGGATACATCGCCGTCCGCGTTCTGGGTCTTCTCGCGCTGTGGTGGGCAGGAGGGCGCTCGCTGCCCGCGCTGTGGCATTCCCTGACGGCCAGGTATGACGCCGGTCCGCTGCTGACCATCGCTGCAGAGGGCTACGACGACGGCTCTGCGACGCCCAGCAACCTCGCGTTCTTCCCGCTCTTCCCGCTGCTCGCGCGCGCGCTCGGCGCCGTCGTCGGGATCCCGGCAGGAGCACTGATCATCAGCTGGGCTGCGGGTGTCGCATGCGCGATCGCGCTCTTCTTCATCGGCAGGCGGCTCGGCAGTCCCGCGATGGGCACCATGCTGGCGGTGCTCTGGGGCGCTCTGCCGCATGCCATCACCGAGTCGATGGCCTACACGGAATCGCTCTTCACCGCCCTCGCCGCGTGGGCGCTGTTCGCCCTGCTGGGCAGGCAGTGGATTCTGGCGGGGACACTCACCGTCGTGGCCGGTCTCACTCGCGCCACCGCGGTCGCACTGATCGCCGTGGTCGGCCTGGCGGCGATCATCGAGCTGGTTCGCACCCGTGGCAGATCGTGGCGTGCCTGGATCGGAGGTGCGATATCGCCGCTCGGGTGGCTGGGATACATCGCGTGGGTGTCGACCCGCACGGGCGGCCTCGACGGCTGGCTGACGGTGCAGCGTGGGTGGGGCACGACTTTCGACGGCGGGGTCTACACCGCGCGGACCTTCTGGACGATGCTGTCGGGACAGACCAGTCTGCAGCTGATGACCGTCACGGTCATCATCGCGGTCACGATCACGCTGCTGGCGGTCTCCGCCGCAGAGCGCGTGCGCTGGGAGCTGCAGCTGTACGGGCTGCTGGTCGTCGTGCTCGCCTTCGGCGCGGCCGGGTACTACCAGTCGAAGGCCCGGCTCATCCTGCCCGCCTTCACTCTCCTCGTGCCGGTCGCGCAGGCCCTCGCACGGGCCAGGCGTTCGACCGCGCTGATCGTTCTGACGGCCGTCGCCCTCACATCGGCGTGGTACGGCGCATATCTCCTGCTCCATGCGCCGTACTCGCCCTGAGTCGGTCCTCGGTCCCCGCAGCGCGGGTCAGCCGGTGAAGACGTCGTCGATCTGCTTGAGAACGCTGTCGCTGACGACCGACGAGCCACCCAGCACGACCACTCGCACGGGATCGAGACGCTTGATCTCGGCGAGAGTGTCAGGAGAGATCGAACCGGGCAGGGTGAGCAGCACGGGTCCGCCCAGCGCGCCGCCTGCCGCCGCGCCGGCGAGGGCGTCGGCGAAGTTCCGGCCGCTGGCGACGTAGACGACGGGCACACGCGTGTCGGCGAACGTGTTCTTCGAGACCGCGACAGCCGTCTCATAGCGGGATGCGCCCGCCCAGCGTGCGGTGTTGGTCGACACCCCCGTCGACAGACGGGCGCTCTTCAAAACGCTGTCGCTGATGGCTCCGGTGCCGCCCAGCGCGACGATGCGCGCCGGCTTCAGCGCGCGCAGCGCCGCGGCGGTCTCGCCCGGGAGTGCCGTCTGCTTCGCCAGCAGGATCGGGGCCTGGCTGAAGCCGGCTGCCGCCGCACCCGCCAGTGCGTCAGGATAGTTCGTGCCGCTGGCGAGGTAGACGGTGTCTGCGGTGTCCCAGAACTCCGTCATCTGCGCGGCGGTGTCGTAGCGATTCGCGCCCGCGAACTGATGCGAGTCGATCGTCGCGGAGCCCGCTGCCTGAGCGAACACCTTCGAGCTGATCACGCTCGCGCCTCCGGCGCCGAAGACGTATTCCGGCTCCAGCGCGTGCAGCTCCTCCAGTGCGGACTCGCTGATCGAGTTGGGCAGGGTGAGGAGCACCGGGCCGCCGAACGCGCCGGCGACCGCGGCCGCAGCGAGGGCGTCGGGGAAGTTGCGCCCGCCGGCGACGAAGGCCGCGCTGATGCCCGAGAACGGGAAGGCGTCCTGGGAGACTCGGACGGCGGTCTCGTAGCGATCGGCTCCGAAGATGCGCTGCACGGAATTGTGCGACGTCGTGAAGGTGTACAGCTCCTAGAGCTCACCCGTGCCGGCGTCGCTCACTGCAGCGATCCGCACGCCGTACTCCGTGTCGGGATCGAGCCCTTCGATCCACGCGGTGGTCTCCGTGTCCCACGCAGCTTCGTCGACCACGGTGTCGCCGAGCAGCAGCTGCAGCTGATAGCCGGTCACCGGGGGATCCGCGACCGGCTGCTGCCAGCTGATCAGTGCGGTGGTCGAGCTCACCTCGACGGCGCTGATCTGCTGAACCGGCCCCGGTACCGCGGCAAGTGCCGCCGACATGCGGCTGGAGCGCGAAGGGGCGTCGCTCGCGGGTGCATGCGCGGCGGCATCCCGGAACCGCGGGCCCGGCTGGGCGTCGCTCGCCTCGGCCGAGGCCCCGACGTTCGGCAGCGCGGGGTCCTCGGTGCCTGCGGCGGCGAGCGGAAGGGAAAGGGAAAGGGCTGCGATGGCGGCCATGGCCGCGATCGCTGGGCGGCGGATGAAAGCCGACATCGAATCTCCTCTGACAGAACGGCGCATGGTCGCCGCGTCGGGATTCGTCCGCGTCGTTGCTTTCCGTGAGCAGAGCGTATCGCAAGCGCATCGTTCGGAGCGGATCTCCCGTCGTTCGAGATCATCCTGAGTTCCACCGCAGGAAGACCTGCCGCGTATCGGCGGGTTCTCCCATCGACCCACCGATACGATTGACCTATGGATCTCCTCGTCGTCGGGTCGGGTTTCTTCGGCCTCACCATCGCTGAGCGCGCCGCGGAAGCCGGCCGCAAAGTCACTGTCATCGACCGTCGTGCGCACATCGGCGGCAATGCCTACAGCGAGGCGGAGCCCGAGACCGGCATCGAGGTCCACCGTTATGGCGCGCACCTCTTCCACACCTCCAACGCCACAGTGTGGGAGTATGTCAACCGCTTCACCACGTTCACCGACTACGTGCACAGGGTGTACACCAATCACAACGGCGTCGTGTACCCGATGCCCGTGAACCTCGGCACGATCAACCAGTTCTTCCGTGCCGCCTACTCGCCCGCCGAGGCCCGCGCGCTGGTCAAGGAGCAGGCAGGCGAGTTCGATGCGAAGACGGCACAGAACTTCGAGGAGAAGGGCATCGCGCTGGTCGGACGCCCGCTGTTCGAGGCGTTCTTCCGTGACTACACGGCGAAGCAGTGGCAGACCGACCCGCAGAAGCTGTCGGGCGACATCGTCAGCCGGCTCCCCGTGCGGTACACCTATGACAACCGCTACTTCAACGACACCTGGGAAGGTCTGCCGACCGACGGATACACCGCATGGCTCGAGCGCATGGCCGACCACCCGAACATCGAGGTCAAGCTCGACGTCGACTACTTCGATGAGACGCAGCCGCTGAACAAGCGAGCCACCGTCGGCCAGGTTCCCGTGGTGTACACCGGCCCCGTCGATCGCTACTTCGACTACGCCGAGGGGGAGCTCAGCTGGCGCACGCTCGACTTCGAGCAGGAGGTGCTCAACATCTCCGACTTCCAGGGCACCAGCGTCATGAACTACCCCGACCTGGACGTGCCGTTCACCCGCATCCACGAGTTCAAGCACTTCCACCCCGAGCGTCGTGAGATCTTCAACTCCGACAAGACGGTGATCATGCGAGAGTTCTCCCGCTTCGCGAATCGGGATGACGAGCCCTACTACCCGGTCAACACCGCCGCCGACCGCGACGGGCTGCTCGCGTACCGCGAGCTCGCGAAGGGCGAGCGTGACGTGCACTTCGGCGGTCGCCTCGGCACGTACCAGTACCTCGACATGCACATGGCCATCGGGTCTGCGCTGTCGATGTGGCGCAACGAGCTCTCGGGCGAGAGCGTCTGACGTGGCGACGACGGTGGGAGCGGCGGGGACTCCCCGGCGCTACCTCCACTCGCTGTGGCTGCTGTCCGCTCGCGACCTGAAGGTCCGGTATTCCACGAGCGCGCTCGGCTACCTGTGGTCGATCCTCGACCCGCTGGTGATGAGCGCGATCTACTGGTTCGTGTTCACGGTGATCTTCCACCGGGGCTCGATCGGCGCGCAGCCCTACATCGTGTTCCTCATCGCTGCGCTGCTCCCGTGGGTGTGGTTCCAGACCGCCGTCACCGACTTCACCCGCGCGTTCAAGAAGGATGCCCGCCTTGTGAGGTCGACGGCGATTCCCCGGTCGATCTGGGTGATGCGCCCTGTGCTCTCGAAAGGCATCGAGTTCCTCTTCTCGATGCCGGTGCTGGTCGTCTTCGTCATCGGCACCCGCATCTGGGGTGAGGGCCACAACGTCGCCCATGTGGGGTGGGGCATCCTGTTGCTTCCGGTGGCGATCGCGCTGCAGGCGGTCCTGCTCATCGGTCTGGGGCTGCTCGTCGCACCGCTCTGCGCGCTGTACACCGATCTGGAGAGAACCACCGCGCTCATCATGCGTGCCCTGTTCTACGCATCCCCGATCATCTACTCCGTGCAGGACATCCCCGGGGTGCTGCGCGACCTCGCGCCGTTCAACCCTCTGGCGGGCATCTTCACGCTGTACCGGATGGCCTTCTTCCCCGACATGTGGGACGGGCGCACCGTGCTGATCAGCGTCGCGATGAGCCTGATCATCCTCGTGCTGGGGGTGTGGGTGTTCCGCAAGCTCGAACGCCCCGTCCTGAAGGGACTGTGATGACCGCTGCGATCGAAGTCGACGGGCTCGGGGTGCGGTTCCGCCGCAACCGCCGGGGGACGAGGAACTTCAAGGACATCTTCGCCGGCGCGAGCCGGCGCGCTCGGCCCGGCGAGTTCTGGGCGCTGCGGGGCGTCTCTTTCGACGTCGCACCCGGTGAGTCGATCGGGGTCGTCGGCCGCAACGGCCAGGGGAAGTCCACTCTTCTTCGTCTGGTGGCCGGAGTGCTCCTGCCCGACGAGGGCAGCGTGCGGGTCAACGGCGGCGTCGCGCCGCTGATCGAGCTCACCGGCGGGTTCGTGGGCGACCTGACCGTTCGCGAGAACGTGCGCCTCACGGCTGGCCTGCACGGCATGTCCAAGGCCGAGGTGGCCCGCCGCTACGACGAGATGATCGCCTTCGCCGAGCTCGAGGATTTCCAGGAGACACCGTACAAGCACCTCTCCAACGGCATGAAGGTGCGTCTCGCCTTCTCGGTCGTGTCTCAGCTCGACGAGCCGATCCTGCTGGTCGACGAGGTGCTCGCGGTGGGCGACAAGGCGTTCCGAGACAAGTGCTACAAGCGGATGGACGAGCTGCTCGCGGAAGGCAGGACGCTCTTCTTCGTCAGCCACAATGAGCGTGATCTGCGTCGCTTCTGCAGCAGAGGCCTGTACCTCGACAAGGGGCGACTGGCGATGGACGGTCCCATCGACGCCGTCCTGGACCGATACAACGCCGACCACGCGACTTCGTGAGCAAGAGCGTGGCGGCGGCGAGGCATCGCCGGCTCAGGCTCAGCCGGCGATGAGATCGTTCAGCGCTGCGAGCTTCGCGCGCGCGGCCGAGAGCTGGCTGCTCGTCGACCCGCCCTGGACGAAGGCCGCGCGCAGCGCGTCCAGCGCCCGGCCGTAATCCTGCACGCCCGATCGCCAGGCGCTGGCGATAGAGCTCGGGGCGACCACATCCGACAATCGGCCGGCGTCGTCACGCAGCTGATCCGCGATCTGCACACCCTCTTCAGCGGAGGCGTCCTCGGCGTAGGTGAGGCCGGTCGCCGCGTCGTCGAGCCGGGGCTGCACCTTGTCGCGGAAGACCGGAAGCGCCGGGTCCGACGGCGCCGGCGGCGCCGTCGGTGCGGGTGGCGCGGAAGACGGCACCGGCGTCGGGGTGCTCGAGGATGTGGGGCTGGCCACCGGCGTCGGCGAGGCGGAGGCAGAGGGGGAGGAAGGCACCGAGGCCGAAGGCGTCGGCGACACGGTGGACGAGGACGACGGCTCCGCATCGGTCTCCCACGGCCGCACGACCGCGAGCACGACCGCGACCGCCACCGCGATCGCGACGACGGCGAGGCCGATCATCAGCCACATCCGCGATCGGCGGGGCTTCTCTTCGGGGTAGGCCCAGACGTACTCGGGCTGCGGTTCGGTCATCGCTCTCCCAGCGCAGGCATCGGGCGCCACGTGCGGTCCCGGCTGATCCGGGCGCCGTCCCGCAGTCCTCGGAACAGGTTGCTCGTACCTCGCACAGTGCGTTCGACGAAGAACAGGCGGATCAGCTCCTTGAAGAAGGTCGCGGTCGTCCCCAAGCCGAACAGCACGGGGCTGTAGACGTCGTGCACCCGGTAGTAGTGCTTGATGTACGCACGGTTGCGCATGATGTAGTACCGGTACGCGTTGCTCGACGCGTTCATGTGGCGGATGCCCATGTCCCACTGCTTGATCTCGCGGGTGCGGCGAAGCACGAACTCGTCGACGATCACGGCCGTCGTCAGCCGCGACGCCAGCCAGCCGTACATCTGGTCGTCCCAGTAGATGAAGAAGCGCGGGTCGGGCAGTCCGATCCGCTCGACGATGGAGCGGTGGATGAACATGCCCTCGAAGCAGCCGCTGTTCATCTGCTTGAATCCCGAGGAATCGAACTTCGACGGCGCGAAGGGGATCGGGATGCCCATCCGCTCGGCGATCCGGTACTGCCAGTAGAACTCGCTGCCGTCGTAGTCGTAGCGGCGGCCCTGGATGCTCTTGAACCGTCGCGACCAGCGTCCCATCTTCGCCAGACCGTCGGGGATGACCTCGACGTCGTCATCCATCAGCCAGATCCACTCCGAACCGAGGTCGTACGCCGTGCGCATGCCCTCGCTGAATCCGCCGGATCCGCCGGTGTTCGTCTCGAGGCGGCGGTAGACGATCTCACTGCCGATGCTGTCGCGGAACGACTCGACCACGTCTGTCGTGTCGTCGGCGGAAGCGTTGTCGACGATGACGACCCGACCGGGCTTCGGATCCATCGAGCGGATGCTCGTGAGCAGACCGGTCAGCAGGTGCGAGCGGTTGTAGGTCACGATGACGATCGCCGCGGTGGACGGATCGAAACCTGCGGCGGTCATGCCTGCTCCTCGAAGATGGTGCGCCAGGAATCGTCGGACACGAGCTCGGGGAGGGCGGCGCGGTATTCGGACTGCAGCTTCGACCAGTTGCGCCGAAGCCTGAGGTGCAACCTGATGCTCTCGCTCAGCATCCGGCGGTACTGCGCACGGTCGCGGGTGTAGACGTTCTTGCCGGAACCGTCAGCTGAGCTCACGAGAGCGCTGTCGAACCGGGGCACGCGCCACCACTGGGCGTCACCCTTGCCGAACTCCACTTCGGGCTGCATCACGTTGGCGGGGTCCGGGGTGCGCAGCCAGTGCGCGATCAGCGTCCGCAGCGTGAACCAGCGCAGCAGCAGTCCCGTCGGACTGTCGTACTCGTGCTGCTTCATCCGCTTGAACACCTGCCGCCCTTTTCGCGAGTGCAGCACGCGGCTGGGGTCGCGGTGCACGACGGTCTCGGGGAAGTCCGCGGCGAGCTTGCGCGCAGCAGGCATCGCGGTCGCGAGGTTCTGCTTCATGTGAGCGGGACCCGACAGCACGTCGTGCAGGGCGCGCGTGCGCAGGGCCACGGGATAGTACTGCATCATCATCAGATGCTTGAGGTCGACGCGAAGGCTGTGCTTGAGCAGCCGTCCGCCCTGAGGCGCGTTCGAGTGCAGCAGGCCCGCCACGATGCGGTTGCGGGCGTGGAAATAGGCCTGCCAGTCGATGGTGTCGTCCTTGTTCACCCACGAGACATGCCACAGCGCGACGCCCGGAAGCGACACGGTCGGGAAACCGGCCTCGCCGGCTCTGAGGCAGAACTCGGCATCATCCCATTTGATGAACGCGGGCAGCGAGAGTCCGACCTCGCGGATCGCGTCGAGCGGGATGAGGCACATCCACCAGCCGTTGTAGTCGGCGTCCATGCGCATGTGCAGCAGCGGCGACTGCCGCAGGTTGGCAGCGCCGAAGTCGTGCGGCATCTTCTCCTGATAGAGGTTGCGCCACATGAAGGGGTGCTCGTCCACCACTTCCGCCCAGCCATGCAGCTTCGGGCGGTCGAGCAGGTCGAACATGTGCCCGCCGACGAGCACGGGGGTGGTCGCATACCGCGCGAACACGATCGACCGCCGCAGAGACTCGGGCTCCAGACGCACGTCGTCGTCGAGCAGCTGCACGAAATCGCTCTCCGGACGCTGGAGCGTCTCATGCATGGATCGCGCGAAGCCTCCGGAGCCGCCCAGGTTGGGCTGACGGATCACCTGCAGCGTCTCGCCGAGGCGCTCGGCGACCTCGTCGTAGCCGTCCTGGTCCGCCACGAGCTGAGTGCCCTGGTCGATGAGGAAGATGCGGTCGACGAACTCGAGTGCATCGGGTGACGCTGCGAGCGCGTTGAGGGTCTCGACGCAGTAATCGGGCTTGTTGTAGGTGGTGATCCCCAGTGACGCCTTGCCGTCGCGCACCGGCTCCTGCTCGGTGGTCCACTGGGCGCCTTCGAGCACGGCGTGCTTGTCATCGGCCACCACATCGAACCAGATCCAGCCGCCGTCGCTGTACTCGGTGAGCGACAGGTCGAAGGAGGTCGTCGAATGACCTGTCACCTCCCGTGTGTCGATGCGCTGACGCACGCCCTGACCGTTCGATCGGTAGACGAGCACCGTGGCCGGTCCGGATGTCTGGACGGTGAGGCGCACCTCGCGGACACTGGTCCAGTGCTGCCAGTACGAGGCAGGGAAGGCGTTGAAGTACGTGCCGAGCGACACTCGTCGACCCGAGACGATACGGGCGCGGTGTCGACCGAGGATGTTGCCCAGGTGGGCGCGGTTCGACACCCGAACGGGCTCTTCGTCGATGACCGACCAGGTCTCGGGGTCCGCGTACAGAGGAAGCAGGTCGGGATCGCGGTCGAGCGGGAAGACGACGTTCTGCAGCACGTGGGTCACGAGGGGAAAGCCTACCGGTCGCGCCTTGGGAACACCGGTGACCACCCCGCCTTCGGCCGCTCAGCTGAGGCCGTGCTCCGGCCCGAGGGTCGGGATGGCACCGGTCTGTGCCGAGTCGATGCTCTCGCGCCACGACCGGGTCTGACCGGCCCGCAGGGCGCACAGGACGAGCAGCAGCCAGCCGATCCCGGTGAGCGCGAAGCTCTCGAACATCGACTCGACGGCGAGGGTCATGAGCACCAGCGGCGTCCAGGCATAGAGGACCGAACGACGCACGCTGGCCACGAGCCATGAGCGCACGATCGCGACGCCTCCGAGTGCGAGGAAGAGCGCGAGGCCGGCCCAGCCGAGCTGCAGCAGCGTGTCGAAGTACGCGTTGAGCGCCGACTGGTGATGGTCGGAGAGCTGGAAGTTGATGTACGTGAACGGGTACTCGCCGCGAGGCCAGGGGCCGAACCAGCCGTAGCCGGTGACGGGCCGCTCGGCGATGAAGTCGAGCATCATGTTCCACAGGTCCGCGCGGGTCGAGAAGTCGGAGCCTGCGTCCAGCAGGCGGATGATCTGATGGCGCAGCGCGAATGCGACGATCAGTCCGCCGGTCACCAGACCGCCCAGGACCCACTGCATGGCTACGCGCCGATGGGCCGAGGTGTGCCGCACGATCGTCAGGGCGGTGGTGGCGACGCCGACCGCTGCGGCCAGCACGACGACCGAGGGCGATGCCGAGAGCAGGGCCAGGAAACCGCCCAGCGCGACCGAGAGGATGCCCGCGACCCGACCGATCGACTGGGTGCGCCACTCGATGACGAAGGTGATCAGGGCGACCACCGCGATGAACCCGAGCATGTTGCGGGTGCCGAACACTCCCTGGATCGGTCCGCCCGCGGCGAGATTGCCCTGGATCCCCAGCGCGAGGAACGGCGTGTCGAGCAGGATGCCTGACAGGATCTCGAGACCGAGAGAGACGCTCAGCAGCCAGCGGAGGGTGTCGCCGATGGCGCGGACCGTCTGCAGCGTGTCTCGCACATGCCCGATCGTGATGGCGATCAGCGCATAGCCGAGAAGTGTGATCCAGCCCGCGATCGTCCCGGCGCGATCCGACGACCACAGGGCACTGATCAGGGCGAGGATCAGGAAGCCGAGCAGCGACGTCGGCGCGAAGCGGAGCAGCGTCAGCTCCTCTCGGCGTACGACCAGCACGGCGACTCCGAGAAGCGCGAGGGTGCCGATGACGACGGCGAGACTCACCGGCGACATCATCCGCTCGATGAGCACCGAGGTGAAGGCGGCGGTCAGGGCGGTGAGGGTGTACGCACGCGCGAACAGCGCCGTGCCGAGCAGCGAGACGACGTATCGCCGCGGCGTCATGGCACCTGCCGGGGCTGCGGGCCGTGCGAGATGACCGGGGTGCGTTCGCCGACGCCGACGCCGATGAGGGGCACGGCCTTCATCTTGAACGAGAGCAGGATGAGCAGCAGCCAGCCCCACAGCATGATCGGCGCGGATTCCGCGAGCCCCTCGACGAGCAGCACCGCCACGAGCAGCACCGGCAGCAGCGACAGGGGGGAGTAGGGGCGGCCGGGGTCGAGGTCCCATCGAGGACGATCGACGGCGAAGAACCACGCCCGCCAGGTCACTGCGAGCCAGGCGACGGCCATGAGCGCGACTCCCACGGCGCCGAGCTGCAGGAAGACGTCGAGCCACATGTCATGGGCGTGGAAGACGCTCAGGCCGTGATTCAGGATCCAGCCATCGAACGCCGGATCCCACGGGACCCAGGGTGAGGAGAAGCCGTTGCCCAGCACCGGGCGAGTGATCGCCCGATCCCAGACGGCCTGCCAGATCTCGATGCGGCCGGTCAGGTCCGATCCCTTGCCGAGCAGTGCCAGGAGGCTGTCGCGCAGCAGCACCGCTGTCGTCACGCCGACGACGGCCACGGCTGCGAACGCGAGGTACAGCAGACCGCGTCGTCGTGTGACGCGGGCGACCAGCGCCGCGATCAGCACGGCGACGACGACGGCGATGCTCAGGTACACGGTCGCCGATGCCGCCTTGACCAGCAGCACGACGGCCAGCACGGCCCAGACGATCAACATGGTGCGGCGGCGCACCTGCGTCGCGTAGAGCACTCCGAAGACGATCAGAGCGAACAGGCACATCATCGCGAGAGTGTGGGCGTTGCCGACCACGCCCTGGATGCGACCGCCGTCGAACAGGTTGCCGCGGACCCAGTAGAGATGGGGATCGACCTTGCCGTGGGGGAGGTCGACGAAGTTCGGCAGCAGCGGGTGCCTGAGCACCAGGGCCACCCACAGCTCGATGGCGAGCGAGAGGCCGAGGATGACCTTCAGCACGGTGGAGAGGGCTCGCGCGATCTCCTGCCAGGTGAGCATGGTGGCGACGAGCAGCGCAGTGACGGTGATGGCGGCGAGAAGCGACCAGGTGAGCAGGGTGGCCGCGGGCCAGCGCGACCACAGCGTCGAGGCGAGGGCGAGGGCCGCGTAGCCGAGCGCGGCCCACGGCAGCCGGCGCCACGGGAACCTGGTCGGCCGTTGGGTCACCACGGCGGGAATCCAGATCGCGAGCGCTCCTGCGGTCAGGATGACGAGCAGGATGCCTGATCCCACGGGCCCGACGAGGTTGTAGACGGCGGTGTGACCGAAGATGCAGAACAGCGAGAGCACGCTGTATGCGCGCACCATCAGATGCGCGGTCGTCTCCCGCGGCGGCGCCGCAGGAAGAGCGGCGACTGGATGCTTGGTGTACACGGCCATCGGGTTCAGGCTATCGCGCCGAACCGGCGTCGCACCTGTCTCGACCTACGCTGAGATCATGCTTCTCTCGATCGCGAATCATCCCCGTGACTACGCCTGGGGCTCGACCACCCTGCTTGCTGCTCTCGAAGGGCGGGTGCCCTCGGCATCCCCCGAGGCGGAGGTGTGGTTCGGAGATCACCCCGGCGATCCCGCCGATGTCAGCACCGGCGGCACCCTCGATGAGGTGACAGGCGGATCGCTGCCGTACCTCCTCAAGCTGCTCGCCGCCGCCGATCCGCTCTCGATCCAGGTGCATCCCACCCGTGAGCAGGCTCGTGAGGGCTTCGCGCGGGAGGCCGGGATGGATGCCGGTGACCCTGCGCGCAACTACCGCGACGCCAACCACAAGCCCGAGCTGATCGTCGCGCTGAGCGAGCGCTTCGAAGCGCTTGCGGGGCTTCGCCCGGTGGCTGAGACGAAGCGGCTCCTGGAGTCCTTTCCCGATTCTGTCGGCATGCGCGAGCTGCGCGAGCGGCTCGACACGGGTGAGGAGGCGGCCGCGCTGCGTGCCACGATCGGCTGGCTGCTCTCCGGCGAGGCCGCGGGGGAGGTCGCGGAGATCATCGCTGCGCTGTTCGCGGCGGAATCGCAGGAGTTCGCCGAGGCGCTGAACGCTCTGCGGGCGATCGCCGAGCGCTGCCCCGGTGACCCGGGCGTGGTCGTGGCGATGCTGATGAACTTCGTGGTGCTGGCTCCCGGTGAGGCGATCTTCCTTCGTGCCGGGCTGCTGCACGCCTACGTCTCCGGCCTCGGGGTCGAGATCATGGCAGCCAGCGACAACGTGCTCCGCGGCGGACTGACGCCGAAGCACATCGACGTCGATGAGCTGCTCGCGATCGTCGACACCACCCCGGCCGCGGTTCCCGTGCAGCCCAGCACGGGGGAGGTCACCGTCTACGACGTGCCCGTCGACGACTTCGCGCTGCGCCGTGTCCTCGTGGACGGCGAGTATCGGACTGAGGTCAGCGGACCCACGATGGTGCTCGCGACCCGGGGAGAGCTGACGGTCTCGGGAGCGTCCGAAACGGGCGTCCCGGTCGCCATCGGCAGCGCGGTGTTCGCGAGCTCCGACGAGCCGGAGCTGGTGCTGAGCGGTGCGGGCGAGGCGTTCATCGCAGAGCCGGGTGCCGCAGTCTGACGGGCGCGACACGCCGATGCGGGTTCAATGAACCTTAAACGCACCCTTGAGGGTTTACGATCCGCGACTTGACCGCGGCGAATGACACGGGTGTAATTAGTCGTGCACGGCCCGAGGGGGGCACGAGCAGGGTTGGGAGATCGAGATGACGGGTTACCGGTCAGACGTTCCCGAGAATTGGTTCGTCGATCCAGTGAATCTCGGCGTGCCCGGCGTACGCCGAGCAGACGCCGAGGATGACGGCGCACTCGCCTGGCAGGCCGACGCGCTCTGCGCGCAGACCGATCCCGAGGCGTTCTTCCCCGAGAAGGGCGGCTCGACGCGAGACGCCAAGCGCATCTGCACGTCATGCGACGTCCGGGGTGAATGCCTCGAGTACGCGTTGAACAACGACGAGCGCTTCGGCATCTGGGGCGGTCTGAGCGAGCGCGAGCGTCGCAAGCTCAAGCGCCGCGCGAGCTGACGGCTTCGCGGGCGCGCCGAGTCCGATGACCGGCGCCCCGCGCATGCCTGTCTAGGCTGACTCTGCCATGCCATCCCGAGTACACGCCATCGTCGTCGCACGCACCGGCGAACCCGCAGCCGCACAGCTCGGCCGCACTCTCGAAGCCATCCGCAGACAGTCGACCCCGCCCGACACCGTCACGGTCGTCGTGCTGGGCAACGGCGCACAGGTACGGGCGGTCGAGGGGATCGGCCACAGTGTCGAGGCGATCATCGAGGCGCGGCCGACCACGACCTTCGCAGAGGCCATCGCGCTCGCGCAGCCCCGCATCGCGGCGGGCTCCTCGGTCTGGATGCTGACGCACGACTCCGTGCCGGAGCCGAGAGCTCTGCAGCTGCTCGCCGGCTCGCTGGAACGCTCGCCCTCCGCAGCTCTGGCCGCGCCGAAGCTCGTCCGTCACGACGACGACCGCGAGATCGTGTCGATGGGCATCAGCATCAGCCGGTTCGGGCGGACGGTCGAGCTGGCGGCCGGCGAGCTCGATCAGGGGCAGCACGATTCCGACGAGGACACCCTCGGAGCGGACGTGCGGGGCATGCTGATCCGCGGCGCGGCACCCACGGTGCTCCGACCCGACCCCGGACTCGGGGGAGCCGACGAGGGCCTCGATCTGGGCGTGCGCGCCCGCCTCGGCGGAGCACGAGCGGTTCTCGTGCCGCGAGCTCGAATCGGCGTGCGTCCCGACGGGGTGGCTGCCGCACCGCAGCGCGAGGCAGCCCGCGCGTGGATGAGCAGACGCGCTCAGCTGCACCGCCGGCTCGCGTATGCCCCGGCGATCGCGGTTCCGCTGCACTGGCTGAGCCTGCTGCCCCTCGCGCTGTGGCGCTCGGTCGTGCACCTCATCGGCAAGCGTCCGGGCGCTGTCGCCCCGGAGTGGGGTGCGGCGCTGGCCAGCATGGTCTCGGTCGGTGCGGTGCTGCGTTCGCGGCGTGCCATCCGCTCCTTCCGCTCCGCCTCGTGGGCGAGCATCGCTCCGCTGCGCGTGAGCGCACGGCAGCTGCGCCATCGCCTCGACGACGGTCACGGAAGCGGGCGAGGAGCGGTCAGCGAGCTGCGCTTCTTCAGCGGGGGAGGCGCATGGGCGACTCTTGCGGCGCTCGTCGTCGGCATCGCCGCGTTCTTCCCGCTGCTCGCGTGGCCGAGCATCGGCGGCGGTGAGCTGCTGCCGATGCGACAGGACATCGCCGACCTCTGGAAGGACGCGGGCTGGGGCCTTCGCGACCTGGGGCTCGGGGTCGTCGGTCCGGCCGATCCGTTCGCCGCAGTGCTCGCTGTGCTCGGCACCCTCTGGCCGGGTGAGCCTTCGTTCGCGGTCGTCCTCCTGTGGCTGGGTGCGCTCCCGCTCGCCGTGCTCGGCGGATGGTTCGCAGCGACGCGCGTGACCGACAGGTCGGGTCTGCGCATTCTCGGCGGAGTGCTCTGGGCTCTGGCACCCACCTTCCTCGCAGCGCTCGTACAGGGTCGGCCCGCGGCTGTGCTGCTGCATCTGCTGCTGCCGTGGCTGTTCCACTCTGCGGCGGTCGCGCACCGCTCCTGGGGTGCTGCGGGCGCGGCATCGCTCATCGCGGCGGCGGCTCTCGCCTGCGCTCCGTCGCTCGCACCGGCTCTCGCGCTCCTGTGGTCGCTGACGCTCGTCCTCATGCTGTCGACGGGAAGGGTCCGGGGGGCTGTGCGCGTCTTCTGGCTGCTCGTCCCCGCCGCCGCGCTGTTCGCCCCGCTCATCCATCGACGGCTGCGCGACGGCGACCCATGGGCGCTTCTCGCCGACCCGGGAGCGGTGCAGCCGCTCGCCCAGGCGACGGCGGATGCCCTGGGTCGACTGCACATCGCGCAGGGATTCCCCGCTCCTGGTTTCGGAGGGTGGGACTGGCTGGTCGGGGAGGGCGTCGCCCCGTTCGCGGCGCTGCTGCTCGCCCCGCTCGCGCTGCTCGCACTCGTGTCAGCGCTCTCGCCGCGCTGGCGAGCCGGCTTCGCGCTCCTGTTCACCACCATCACCGGTCTCGTGGCGGCGATGCTCGCGGTAGGTGTGGCCGTGTCCTTCTCACACGGCGAAGCTGTCGCCATCTGGCCCGGCACCGGACTGAGCCTCGCATGGCTCGGCGCGGTGGGGGCGGCGCTCGTCACCCTCGACACCGTGGTCGCGATGAGCGCTCTGCGCTCGGCGGCCGCTCTCGCCACCGGAATCGCCGTCGTGGCCTGCGCGATCCCCAGCCTGCTGGCGGTGAATCTCGGCGAGGCGCAGATCCGCAACGGCGCGACCAGCACCCTGCCTGCACTCGTCGCTGCACATGCGGTCGATGACGTCGAAAGCGGCACGCTCGTCATGACGCCGCTCGACGACGGATCTCTGGCGACTCAGCTGGTGTGGGGTCCGAGCGCCACGCTGAGTGCTCAGACGACACTGCTCAGCACGGCGACGCGTGTGCAGGGCGACGACATCGCGACCGACGCTGTGGATCTGCTGTCGGCGCGGGACTTCGATGCTGCTGCGGCGCTGGCGGATCGGGGCATCGGCTTCGTGCTGCTGGCGTCCCGTCCCGGGCAGAGCGATCAGGCTCGCAGCATGGTCGACGCCGCGATCACGGCGATCGACCAGCGGGTGGGATTCGTCAAGGCGGGTGAGACTCCGAACGGGATGCTGTGGCAGATCGACAGCGCTGTGGGCACCCGCGTTCAGCCGTCCGAAGTGCAGCGCACGGTGGGTCATCTGGTGGGACTCGTGCAGCTCATCGTGATCCTGGCGGCTCTGCTGCTCGCGATCCCGACGCGGGCGTCTCGCCGTGAGGCTCGCGCGCGCTCGCGGGTTGTGGGTCGAGCCGCCGATGAACCTCTCGTGCTTCCCCGCCGCCGCAGTGAGCACGCCGCCGTCCAGGCGGAGCCGGCATCCCCCGCATCCGCCGATTCCGACGCGCTTGACGATTCCGCCGCGCCCGCCGTGCCCGGCGATCCCGCCGGACTCGACGATCCTGCCGCGCCCGGTGAACCCGCCTCGCCTGGCGGTCCCGGCGAGGCCGACGACTCGCGGTCTGCGACGCCCGCCCGACAGGGCAGCCGCGGCGATCAGGCCGCCGAGAAGGAGAGCCGATGAAGCAGCGCACCGTCCACCTCGCCGCCACAGGCGCGCGCATAGCGACCGGCACGGCCGTCGCGGCGGCCTGCGTGCTCGGTGTCGCCGCCTCCGTCGCCGCGCCCTGGCCGGTGCTGCAGAGCACTCCTGCCTCCACGACGGTGACCCCCATGCCCGGCGACTCCACGATCGTGTGCAACGGGTCGTTCCGGGCGCTCGGACGCGATTCCAGCAGGGCGGACCTGCTGGTGTCAGCAGGTGTTCCGCGCCTCCGCCTCGATGCCGGCGACCATCAGACCAGCGCGACGCCCCTGCAGATGCCGGACGTGCTCGGCGGCGAGGGTGCGCAGAGCATCACGGGGGCGGTAGCCGACCGCACCGCGCCGCTGATATCGGCATCCGAGTCGCTGACGCTCGACGATGAGGACCTGCGTGGTTTCACCGCTGCACCCTGCCGGGAGGCGACCATGCGCTCATGGCTGGTCGGTGGCGACGGATCCACCGGATCCTCGGATGTGATCGTGCTGTCCAACCCCGCCGACGTGCCCGCGACCGTCGACCTGAACGTCTACGGGTCGCAGAAGGCGAGCACGACGAGGATCGTGCAGCCCAAGACCCAGATGACGCTGTCGCTCGCATCCGTCGCCGGATCCGAGCCTCGCCCTGTCATCGAGGTGATCGCCTCGGGCGCCCCCGTGCGCGCGGCGATGCAGTCCGCACATGTGCGCACCCTCGACGCCGTCGGCATCGACGTGCAGGACGGCACAGGAGGCGCTCAGGAGAGCCTCCGGCTGCTCGGCGTGCAGTCTCAGCCGGTCACCGAGGGAGACGACTCCACGGGGATCCTGCTGCGTATTCTCGCGCCCGCCGACGACGCCACGGCGACGGTCCGTGTGCGCGGCGCGGCTGGCGTTGCGGGTTCGGACGAGTACACCGTGGAGCTCACCGCGGGTGTGCCGGCCGAGATCTCGCTCACCGGCGTGCCGGCCGGGGCTCAGGACGTCGAGGTCGACGCGACGGCGCCCATCGTCGCAGCCGCTCGTCAGACAGCGCGAGCGGAGGGCCGCGAGGACTTCAGCTGGATGCTTCCGGCTCCGCAGCTGAGTGGAACCGTGCCGTTCACCGTGCCGAGCGGCGCTGCCGCGACCCTTTATCTTCGCAACACCGGCTTCGATCCCGTGTCAGTGACCCTCGAGGGCGCCAGCGCGCAGACCATCGAGCTGCCCGCTGACGGCGTCGAGGCGGTCTCGCTGCGCGCCGGCGGCCATCAGCTTCGCACAGAGGGGGCCGTGCACGCCGCGGTGGGGCTGCTGGGGGAGGGCGCGATCGCGGGATGGCCGCTCTGGTCGCCGCCGGCGACGCAGCAGCCGATCGTCGTGCGTCCCTGAGAGGGCGCCGGGTCAGTGATCCCGGCCGTCCGGGCCGAGCTCCCAGGGCTCGCGTCCGACGTACTCGGCTGCCGCGTGGAACACGGCGCTCTCGATCGCCATCCGGCGGTGCGACGCGTCGTCGTGTCCCTTCGGCAGCAGGCGCTCGATCGGCACACGGTAGAGGGTGACGCGCTGCGTCGTGGTGTCGGCACGCCAGAGGGGGATGCCGTCGCCGCGGTCGTGCGCGGGCATCGCGGCGATCTCGAAGCGGACCTCTCGCAGCTCTTCCCACGCGCCCCGCAGGTATTCCACGGCGCTGCCGACGGTGATCTCGAACCGGTCGAGGCGACCGTCGAGGGGCGGCAGGGGAGGGCGGACGACCTCGCTGCGCCCGAGGCGACCGTGACGTCCGTGACGTGCGCCGCGCCGCGGGACGGGGGTGGAGCGTCGGCCGGGCATGCCGAAAGTCTATGCGCTGCCGCGCGGCTGCGGAGCCGTCGGCCGGTGCGGTCGTAGGGTGGACGCGATGGATGAACGACTCCGGCTCGACGCGAACCTCGGCGTCGACGAAAGGCTCTGCTCGAAGGTCGCCTGCGCGCGCGAGGCCATCGCGACCCTCACGTTCGACTACGGCGACCAGATGGCGGCTCTCGGCCCACTCGGTCCGGGCGGCGACCCGCACGCCCATGACCTCTGCGCCACGCACGCCGAGCGTCTCTCGGTTCCCGCTGGCTGGCTGGTCATCCGTCACGAGGCGCTGCGCGCCTGACTTCCTTCGGGTTCGAGCGCGCCACGTGGTCAGACCCCGATGCGCCGCCCGCTGAGTCGCTCCGCTCGCTCGTCGGCGATTCTCAGGGCCCGCTGCTCGCGCTCTCGCCGCAGCACGGTGATCCCCATGAGCAGCTCCTCGGCCGAGACCGCCGGGACGGGGGAGATGAAGGGCATGGCTTCGGCAGCCAGCTCCTGAGCGACGCTCGACCGCGCCGAGGGCGACAGTCGCTGCGCGTTGGCGAGGAACTGCGAGATGCGTCGGGCGAGTCGATCCGGCATGCGGGCGACATCGGCGATCGTCGCCCAGCTGGTCAGGGAGGGCGGCAGATGAGGCTGATGGGAGTGCAATGCCGGAGTGCGCACGCGCTGCGAGTAGGTGCCGGCGACGAGATCGCCGAGGCGCTGGGACCGCGAGGTGAGGGCGCCGGTGATGACCGCGGCGCCGCCGAAGGTCATGTAGATCTCGAGCACTCCGACGAGCGCGCGGATGAAGGTGTGCCGGAAGGTGATCGCTCCGCCGTCGACCCGCACGATCCGCCCGCCGACAGCGAGCTTGCCGATGCTGCGGCCGCGCATCGCCACCTCGACGGTGATCGGCAGCACGAGGAAGCTCAGCACCGCGGCGCTGATCATCAGGATGCGGAAGGTGTGCTCGTTCAGCAGGCCCTCCGACATGAGCCAGACCTGCACCCAGGTCACGGCGAGGAACAGCGCGAAGCCGATCGCCATGTCGATCAGGGCTCCCGCCGCACGCAGCACGAATCCGACCGGCTGAACGTCGATCGCGACGGCTTCTCCGGACAGGATCTCCTGCTCGTCGGTGACCGTGCTCATCATGAGTACAGTAAATCAGGTGGATGCCGATGCCCTCACCGACGCCCGCCGCCCGGAATGGGAGCGGCTGGACGCACTGAGCCGGAAGCGCCGGCTGAGCGGCGCCGAGGTCGACGAGCTCATCGTGCGCTATCGCGCGGCGTCCGCAGATCTGGCCGAGCTGAAGACCTCCGTCGGAGATTCGCCGCAGGGCGCCTACCTCTCGACGATCCTCGCTGCAGCGCGGCTGAGGTTCACGGGGGCGAGCGACAACATCCTCACCCAGGCCGCCCGGTTCTTCACGCTGCAGCTGCCGGCGGCGCTCTATCGCATCCGCTGGACGACCGGGGTGATCGCGGTCGCCTTCGTGCTCACCGTCCTGATCACCGGAGCCTGGATCGCCTCCGACCCTGCGCTGATCGCGACCCTGGGACCGCCCGAGGTGCTGCAGAAGTACGCCGAGGAGGACTTCGTCGGCTACTACGGGCCGATGGCCTCGTTCGCGGGCATGGTCTGGCTCAACAACGCCTGGATCGCGATGCAGTGCGTGCTCTTCGGCGTCACGGGGATCTGGCCGGTGTGGATGCTCATCCAGAACGCCTTCGGCCTCGGCGTCGCCGCCGCGATCATGTCGGCCTATGGCCACCTCGACACGATGATCCTGCACATCCTCCCGCACGGGATGCTCGAGCTGACCGCGATCTTCGTCGCCTCCGCAGCCGGCCTGCACATCTTCTGGGCGTGGGCGGCACCCGGCCGACGCACCAGAGCCGAGTCGCTGGCGGCGGGTGGCCGGTCGCTCGCGACCGTCGCGATCGGCCTGGTCTTCGTGCTGCTGCTGTCGGGGCTGGTCGAGGGCTTCGTCACGGGTTCCGACCTGCCGTGGCCCGTCAAGATCGGGATCGGGGCGCTCGCGCTCGCCGCTTTCCTGTTCTACATGCTCGTGATCGGCCGTCGAGCGGCCCGACGCGGTGAGAGCGGCGACCTGGTCGAGTACGAGGCGGGCACGCCGACGCTCACCGCAGGTTGAGCGCCGCCGGTTCCCCGCCATCCGAGCCAGCCGCGCCGTCGAACAGCGCCCGATAGGCGATTCCGATCGCCGCCGCGCCCAGAGCGGGGAAGACGAGGAAGACCCACAGCTGCGCCAGCGGATCGATGCCGCCGTAGATCGCGGTCGCGATCGAGCGCGCGGGGTTCGCCGCTCCGCCCGCGATCGGGATGGCGACCAGCTGCACCGCCGTGAATGCGAGTCCGATCGCGGCGCCCGCGGAGCGGGTGCCGCGCTCGGGGTGGGTCACGCTGAGGAAGACGAGCACGAGCAGCACGGTGAGGACGAGCTCGATGACGATCGCCGCGGGCATCCCGAATCCGCCGGGGGAGAGCGTGCCCCAGCCGGTGCTCGCGAATCCCGCGTCCTGCGCTCCCTCCAGCCACGCGTCGGGCCCGAACAGACCGACGACGATCAGCGCTGTCGACGCGACCACTGCGCCGACCACCTGTGCGAGCGCGTAGGGGAGCACCTCGCGCCACGGAAGGCGGCCTGCGGCTGCCGCGCCGATCGTCACGGCCGGCGTGAAATGCCCGCCCGAGAGAGTGCCGAAGGAGCCGAAGGCGGCGACCGTCGCGAGCCCGAATGCCAGAGCGACAGCCACATAGACCGCAGACCCGGCACCGGGGTCGGGGAACAGGGTCGCCGTGAAAAGCGCTGTGCCGACGCCGATGAACACGATCATGAAGGAGCCGAAGCCCTCTGCCGCGAGTCGGGCGCTCAGCGACGGAGCAGACGGGGGCGGGTTCACAGTCATCGCACTCTCCAAATCACACAGCGGTGCGCCTCATGATCCCTCCAAAGATCGCACTTCAGGGTCAGGCACGCCGGGTCGCGCCGGGGAGTGCGGGTGCGCCGGCGGTAGATTGACGTCCGCGCGGCTTGTGCCGTGCGGACGACGGTGTGCGCACCGTCTCCTCGACCCGACACAAGAACGGATCCATCCATGAACGGCACCGCCCGTAAGGCAGTGGCGGAAGCACTCGCCACATTCCTGTTCGTCCTGAGCATCATCGCCGCAGTCAACAGCGGCAGCCCCCTCACGCCCCTCGCCATCGGCATCGCACTCGCCGTGCTGGTGTACGCCACCGGGCACATCTCGGGAGCCCACCTGAACCCGGCGGTCTCGATCGCCGTCTTCATCCGCGGCGGTCTCACCGTGGTCGACCTCATCGCGTACATCGTGGCGCAGCTCGTCGGTGCTCTGCTGGCGGCCCTGGTCAGCTTCGCCGTGTGGCCGGCGGCCGCGAAGGCCGTCGAGATCGACCTCGGCAAGGCCTTCGTCGTCGAGCTCGTCTTCACGCTCATCCTCGCCTATGTGGTGCTCAACGTCGCGACCTCGAAGGACACCGACGGCAACTCCTTCTACGGTCTCGCGATCGGTGGCGTCGTCTTCGTGGGCGCGACCGCGGTCGGCTCGATCTCGGGTGGCGGCTTCAATCCGGCAGTGGCGCTCGGCCTGTCGGTGAGCGGCCAGTTCGACTGGGCCAACCTGTGGCTCTATGTCGTCGCTCCGGTCGTCGGCGGCGCAATCGCGGCTGTGCTGTTCCGCGTACTGAACGCAGACGACAAGGCCTCGGCCTGATCGCACGCGCCCGCGCCGTGGGGCCCTCGCTCGATCGAGCGGGGGCCCCTCTGCGTCGCGACACGCCGACAACCGGCCCATTTTTGAATTGATCAAATCAAAGTTAGGGTGGAGTGCATGACCGCACAGCATCTCATCCCCGCCGAGGTCGCCATCCGCGCCCGCGGCCTGCGGGTGACCGAATCGCGTCGTGCGGTCTACGACGCGCTCGCCGGGCACGCTCACGCCAGTGCCGACGAGGTGTTCGAGCGGGTGCGATCCCAGCTCGAGTCCACGAGCCGGCAGTCGGTGTACAACGCGCTCGGCGACTTCACGACCGCAGGCCTCGTACGACGCATAGAGCCCGCCGGACACCCGATGCTCTTCGAGCTGCGAGTCGACGACAACCATCACCACCTCGTGTGCACCGGCTGCGGTGCGGTCAAGGACGTCGACTGCGCCGTCGGCCCCTCGCCGTGCCTCACGCCGGCCGACACGCACGGCTTCGCGATCACGACGGCGGAGGTGACGTACTGGGGACTGTGCCCCGCCTGTTCCGCGAAGAACTGACCATCCACGAAGAAGGAGACCGATGACCGACGCGATCCAGAACCAGGCCGACAGCGCGCAGTGCCCTGTGGTGCACTCGTCCCCGCGCGAGAAGAGCACCAGGAAGGCGAGCCACGACTGGTGGCCCGACCGTCTGAACCTGCGAGTGCTGGCGAAGAATCCGCCGGCGACGAACCCGTACGGGCCCGAGTACGACTACCGCGCGAAGTTCGCCACTGTCGACCTCGACGAGCTGCGCCGTGACATCGAGCAGGTGCTCACGGACTCGCAGGACTGGTGGCCGGCTGACTTCGGCAACTACGGGCCGGCGTTCATCCGCATGGCCTGGCACAGCGCGGGAACCTACCGGGTCACCGACGGCCGTGGCGGCGGCAGCACCGGCCAGCAGCGCTTCGCCCCCCTCAACAGCTGGCCCGACAACGCGGGCCTCGACAAGCCGCGTCGCATTCTGTGGACCGTGAAGAAGAAGTGGGGCGACCGCATCTCGTGGGCCGACCTGATGATCTTCGCGGGCAACGTCGCGATGGAGCAGATGGGCTTCACCACCTTCGGCTTCGCCGGCGGGCGAGTGGATGCCTGGGAGCCCGACGCCGACATCTACTGGGGTTCGGAGACGACCTGGCTCGCAGACGACCTGCGCTACTCGTCCGAGGGCCAGCGAGAGCTGGAGAGCCCGCTGGCAGCAGTGCAGATGGGGCTCATCTACGTGAACCCCGAGGGCATCGGCGGCAACCCCGACCCCGTCGAGCTCGCGCACGACATCCGCGAGACCTTTGCTCGCATGGCGATGAACGACGAGGAGACCGTCGCTCTCATCGCCGGTGGCCACACGTTCGGCAAGACCCACGGTGCCGGTCCCGTGGATCTGGTCGGACCCTCGCCCGAGGACTCTCCCATGGAGCACATGGGCATGGGGTGGAAGAACACCCACGGCACGGGCATGGGCGACGATCAGACCGCCAGCGGTCTCGAGGTCACCTGGACGTACCACCCCACGCGCTGGGACAACGAGTTCTTCCACATCCTCTTCGCGTACGAGTGGGAGCTCATGGAGAGCCCGTCCGGCGCCAAGCAATGGCGACCGAAGCACGGCGCCGGCGCGGACATGGTGCCGATGGCGCACGATGCGACCAAGCGCCGCGAGCCGCGCATGCTCACGAGCGACCTCTCGCTGCGGTTCGACCCGGTCTACGGTCCGATCTCGAAGCGGTTCCGCGACGACCCCGAGGCGTTCGCCGACGCCTACGCCCGCGCCTGGTTCAAGCTCACCCACCGTGACATGGGCCCGTCGAGCCGGTACCTCGGCAAGCTCGCGCCCACCGAGGAGCTGATCTGGCAGGATCCGGTTCCCGCGGTCGACCACGAGCTCGTCACCCCCGAACAGGCCGAGCAGCTCAAGAAGAACATCCTGGAGTCCGGTCTGACGGTGTCGGATCTCGTGGCCACCGCGTGGGCCGCCGCTGCCTCCTTCCGCAGCAGCGACAAGCGCGGAGGCGTGAACGGCGCCCGCATCGCTCTCGAGCCGCAGCGGTCGTGGGCGGCCAACAACCCCGAGCGCACCGCGAAGGTCCTCGACGTGCTGCGCGGAGTCAAGGCGTCGTCGGAGGAGTCGGGCGTTCGCGTCTCGCTCGCCGACCTCATCGTGCTCGCAGGCAACGCCGGCGTGGAGAAGGCTGCTCAGGAAGCCGGGTACGAGATCACCGTTCCGTTCCGCCCCGGCCGGACCGACGCCACGCAGGACAAGACGGACGTGCACTCGTTCTCGTTCCTCGAGCCGATCGCCGACGGCTTCCGCAACTACGTCGGCCCTCTCGCCACCGCCGCCGAGGTGCCGGCCGAGAAGCTGCTCGTCGACAAGGCGAGCCTGCTCGACCTCACGGCGCCGGAGATGACGGTGCTCGTCGGGGGACTGCGTGCGCTCGACGCCAACTGGGACGGCTCCAAGCACGGCGTGCTCACTGATCGTCCTGGTGTGCTCACCAACGACTTCTTCGTGAACGTGCTCGACATGGGCTACGAGTGGACGCCGCTCGACCCCGGCTCGCACGCCTTCATGGCGACCGAGAGGGCGACGGGTGAGCGTCGCTGGGTCGGCACCCGCGCTGACCTCGTCTTCGGCTCGAACTCCGAGCTGCGCGCCGTGACCGAGGTGTACGCCGCCGACGGATCGGGCGAGAAGTTCGTCGCCGACTTCGTCGCGGCATGGACGAAGGTCATGGAGCTGGATCGCTTCGACCTGGTCTGACGGCCTGCGACAGGACGCCGGCCCCCGCCCGTGAGGATGGGGGCCGGCGTTCGTCTACGCGGTCAGAGCCGCCCGGCGGCCTTCAGCTCGAGGTAGCGGTCCGCGATCCGCGGCGGCAGCTGCTCGGGATCCGAGGCGATCGCCTCGCCGCCGGCGCGCCGGATCGCGTCGGCCACGACCTGGGCATCCGACATGGTTTGCTCGGCCGCGGCGGCGAGGTACACATCGGCACGAGAGTCGCGTCGACGCGCGAGCTCGCCGATGGCCTCGTCGGTCACCGAACCCACGAGCACGGTCGTCGCCCTGGAAGCGTTCGGGAAGGCGCCGAGGAAGCCGCGGGCCGTCTCCGCAGCATCCTGCGCCGTGAGCACGACGATGAGCGAGGGGCGGGTGGTGAGCGTGCGGATCGCGGCGAACGCTCCGCCCCAGTCGGTGTCGACCAGCCGGGCGTGCACCGGCGCCATGGCATCCGTCAGCGCAGGCAGGAGCGCGGCGCCGTCGATGCCGGTCACCCGAGCGCGGGCCACCCGGTCGTACATGAGCAGATTGATGTGGTCGCCGGCACGTGCCGCCAGTGCCGCGAGCAGCAGCGCAGCCTCGAGCGACGCATCCAGGCGAGTGCTGTCACCGACCCGAGCGGCGGCTGTGCGACCGGTGTCGATCAGGATGACCACCTGACGGTCGCGCTCAGGGCGCCAGGTGCGCAGCATCGTGGTGCCGGCGCGTGCGGTGGCGCGCCAGTCGATCGAGCGGATGTCGTCACCGCGCACGTACTCCCGCAGAGAGTCGAACTCGGTGCCCTGACCGCGCACCTGGATCGACGTGTTGCCGTCGAGCTCACGAAGACGCGCGAGCCGCGAGGGGAGGTGCTTGCGGGAGGTGAAGGCGGGAAGCACCCGCATCGTGCCGCGGACATCGTGGCGGGCCTGGCGTCCGGCGAGGCCGAGTGGACCGCGCGAACGCACGACGACGAACTCGCTCACCAGCTCGCCACGGCGGCGTGGATGCAGCACGACCTCGACCCGACGGCGCTCGCCCGCAGGGATGCTGATGCGCGCGCGCTCGGCGGGAGCCCCCGCGGTCGGCTGCCACGCGTCCCGCAGCTGGCCGCGCAGGGTGCGCGAGCCGATGTTCTGCACGGCGACGCTCGTCTGCACGGGCTCCCCGAGACGACCTCGCGCGGGAATCGAGCGCGTGACGATGAGGGCACGCGGGCTCGGAGCGGCGATGACATCGACCGCGACGAGAACGATGCACAGCAGCATCCAGACGCCGAAGATCGCCCACGGCGACGCACCGGCGGCGCCAAGCAGCACCGTCGGCACGACGCCCAGCGCGATCAGCGGGGCCAGAAGCGCGGTGACGAACATGTCAGATCGGCACTCGCGTCTGCTGCACGACGGACTGCAGCACGGCATCGGCCGAGACGCCCTCCATCTGGGCATCCGGTCGCAGCTGCAGGCGGTGCCGCCACACGGGCATGAGCATGGTCTGCACATGATCGGGCGTCACGGCACTCGAGGCGTTCAGCCATGCCCAGGCCTTCGCCGCCGCCAGCAGCGCGGTCGAGGCCCGCGGGCTGGCGCCGAGTTCGACCGAGGGCGACTGACGGGTAGCTCGCGCGAGGTCGACGACATAGCCCAGCACGTCATCGTTGACCTGCACACGCGCCGCTGCGTCCTGCGCTGCGCGGATCTCGTCGGCGGTGACGGCCGCTTCGACGCCGGTCAGCAGCCGGGGCGAGAAGCCGCTCGCGTGCAGACGCAGCACAGACACCTCGGCGTCGCGCTCCGGCATCCCGACCACGAGCTTCATCAGGAATCGATCGAGCTGAGCCTCGGGCAGCGTGTAGGTACCCTCGTGCTCGACCGGGTTCTGCGTCGCGGCGACGAGGAAGGGATCGGGCAGCGGACGGCTGAGGCCGTCGGCTGAGACCTGGCGCTCCTCCATCGCCTCGAGCAGAGCGGCCTGCGTCTTCGGCGGAGTGCGGTTGATCTCATCTGCGAGAAGGATGTTCGTGAAGACGGGTCCCGCGCGGAACTCGAACTCGCCGGTGCGGGCGTCGTACACGAGCGAACCGGTGACGTCGCCCGGCATGAGGTCGGGGGTGAACTGCACGCGCTTGGTGTCGAGACCGACCGCTCGGGCGAAGCTGCGCACGACGAGCGTCTTGGCGACGCCGGGCACGCCTTCCAGGAGCACATGGCCGCGGGCCAGCAGGGCGACGAGAAGGCCGGTGACGGTGCCGGCCTGGCCGACGACGGCCTTGTCGACCTCGGTGCGCACGCGGTGCATGGCCTGGCGCAGCGCGTCGTCCGACGGCGGCGCGGGGGGAGTGGTGCTCTCGTCGCTCACGGGCGGTTCCTTTCGGTATTGGCGGTGTCGACCGCCGTCTCGAGTTCGGCGAGTCGTCTGGCGAGGTCGATGAGCTCGCGGTCGTCGGCAGGTGCCGGGCCGCCGAGCAGGTCGTGCAGGGAGCCGCGGGGGATGCCGAGGCGGTCGGATGCCGCGTCCGCGACCTCCGCAGGCGTCGCGCGGGGGCTGAGCGCGAGACGTCGTGCGAGTCTGGCTCTGGTGCCCGAGCGGATGGCTGTCGCCGCGTGCGAGGCATCCGCGGCCTTCGCGGTGAGGCGGGCCCGTCCGTGCATGGTCTCGGATGCCCGGACGGTGACCGGAAGCGACTCCGAGACCAGTGGTCCGAACCGCGCCCCGCGCCACCAGATCGCCGCGATGCCGGCGAGAAGCAGCAGGAGTATGGCGGGCGTCACCCACGACGGAGTGAGATCGCCGAGAGAGGCCGGCTCATCAGCGACCCGGTCGCCGTCCTCGAAGGATCCCGCGTACCAGACCACGTGATCGGTCTGGGCGAGCAGGGCGAGCCCGAGAGCGGCGTTGCCGTTCTCGGCCAGGTGGCGGTTCGAGAGCATGCGGGAGGCCTCGAGGAACGACAGCTGGGCTCCGTCGCGTTCGGCGAGAAGCAGGGCCGCACCGCCGTCGGCGTCGCGGAAGCACCCGACGACGTCGTCGGCCGGGGTGAACATCCGCTCGGCCTCGACCGCACCGGTCTCGGCGAACTCGGGCCGGTCGCAGCGGGCTTCGACGGAGTCGAGGCCGCCGGTTCCGGTGCCCAGTTCGAGGAGGTCCAGCATACGGGTGCTCGTGCTGAGGAGCACGACCCGGTCTGCTTCTCCGATCAAGGTGAGCACGGCGTCGTCGGTGAGCGCGACCGGATCGGAGAGGACGAGGGCACTGCCCGGCTCGAGGGCAGTCGCCGCTGCGGTGCGGCTGCGCACCACCTCCACCTCCGTGCCCTGCTGACGCACCAGCTCGGCGATCGCCTTGGCGCCGCCGGGGCCAGGCGAATCCGGGTTGAGGACGCCCGCGAGCGAGGGCGCTGTCGACACCAGCCGAAGCGACAGCAGTGCGATGCCGACGAGCAGGACGACCACCAGGATCCAGCCAAGCACGCGTGCCCGCCGTCCCGAGCGCCGCGGCGCTGCTGTGCTGCCCGTCATCTCGTCGTCGACCGCGGCGGGGGCGCTCATGCGGGCACCTGCCCGGCGGCGCGATGCGCGTCCGCCGCGAGCTGCGGCGTGGCCGCCTGGACGGCATCGTCGGTCACAGCGAGGGTGCGGTACTGCGCCTCGTTCGCATCGGAGCCCAGGTAGCGCACGGCGTCGAAGAGCGATGCCGCGTCGTGCAGCTCTTCCGCCATGCCGGGGAGCGCAGGAGTCGCTTCGCGGGCGATCCCCTGCGCGGTGGCCCCAGGTGCCGGGTCGATGAGGTCCCTCTCGAGGAGTCCGCGAGCGAGCGCGCGGAAGCGCAGCACGACGGCTCCGTTCCAGTCGCCCTCGCGGGCGCGCCGTTCGGCGTCTGCGCGCAGTTGAGCCGCCGTGCGGTCGTTCTTCTCGCCGAGCAGGTCCGCGCGACGGCGAACTGTGCGCGAGGCGCGCGGACGACCCCACACGAGCAGGGCGACGACGATGGCGGCCACGACGGCGATGGTGATCAATGTCAGTGCGAGCGGCGCGACCGAGCCCGCCCCGTCGCCCGTGAAGAGCCCGAAGAACCACTCGGCGATGTCGGCGGCGAGCTGGTCGAACCAGTTGGGCTTCGCCGCCTGATACTCCGCCTTCGACAGCTCCTCCTGCGCCCACCGGCGCGCCTCGTCGCCGTCGGGGACGAAGAGGTCAGCGGGAAGACGCACTGCGATCATTCGGCTCCGCCGGGCGCAGCCCAGCCATCCGACGACGGCTCTGCAGGGGCTGCGGTCGCGGATGCGTCATTCGCCGCGTACGACCTACCGGGCGCCGGCGGCTGCGGAGCCTGCGGCACGCCCGGGTACGACGACGCCGAGTGCGGCTGAGCGGCGTAGGGCTGAGCCGGGTAGGGCTGACCTGGGTAGGGCTGACCTGCGTAGGGCTGACCTGGGTAGGGCTGGCCGGCGTAGGGCTGACCCGGGTAGGGCTGGCCGGGGTGCGGTGCAGGGTAGCCATTGGCGATGAAGGCTCCGGGTGCAGCGGGCGGCTGGACCGCGTATCCCGCCGGCTGCTTCGGCGGGGGAGTCTTCGACACGGCTCGTGCGGGGTCGACGACGTACGGGTCGCCCAGGTCCGCATCCGATGCGCCGAGGGCGCTGCGCTCGACGTACCTGATCAGCGTCTGGTCGAGGCCTTCGTAGCGCATGCGGCTGTCGAGGTAGATGAGCGTCGCGCCCGTGCCCTGCACGACGAGCGTGATCGCCTGCACGGCGAGCACGAGGATCTGCGGGAGCACCGTGAGCGCGATGAGTCCGATGACCTGGCTCTCGTCCGTCGAGCCCGTGGGCGCCATGACACCGCCGATCACTCCGGAGAGGATCGAGCCCGGCACGCTCACCACCTGCGCGGCGAGGCCCATGATCGCCCCGATGAGGAACATCACGCCGAGCGCCGGCCAGAAGCGTCCGCGGATCAGCCGCCACGACCGCACCAGCGCGCCGCCGATCGTCGCCTGCTCGAGAACGAGGGCGGCGGGCACGACGAGCAGCTTGGTGGTCAGCCAGACCACAAGGGGGATGCTCGCGAGAACGAGCAGCACGACGAGGCCGACGGCGATGCCGATCGAACCGTCGGCGAATCCGCCGCCGGCCATGATCGCGATGGCTGCCCCGCCGATCGCGAGCATCCACAGCAGAGCTGCGAGACCCTGCAGCAGCGCATACGCGAAGAGGCGCCAGAAAGCGGGACGCACGCGGCTCCAGAGTGTGCGCAGCGGCGCTCGGCGCCCGAGAGTAGCGAACGACACGTCGGCCGCGACCAGGCCCTGCACGATCGAGGTGAAGGCGACGCTGGCGAGGGTGAGCACCACGCCGAGGAGGATGCTGAGCGCGATGGTTCCCGCGATGATCGGACCCTGGTCGGGAGAGCCGGCGGGAACGCTCGCGATCCGCGCCGCAGCGAACCCGGCCACCAGGACGATCACGACCACCGCTATCGCCGTGATTCCGAACTGCACCGCGACCGCGAAGCCGAACAGCACCTTCGGGTTGTGGCGCAGGGCGCTGAAGGATCGACCGAGGATCATCCCGAACGTCATCGGGTGCAGTGGGATCGCACTCTTCCTCGGCGCAGGCGTCCAGGTATGACCGCTCATTCGCATTCCCTCCATGTGCTCCTCCATCGTGGCACACCGCCCGGCTGAGGCGGAGCGCGCACGCCTCCGCGCGGGCGGGGCAATCTCAAGTAGGCTGATCCGAGTCGCACGGCTGGGGGGAAGCCGGTAACGCGCAGGAGAGAAAGCTGAGGCGGAGCGGAACATGACCTCTCGTATCCTCGTGGTCGACGATGACACAGCGCTCGCCGAGATGATCGGCATCGTGCTGCGAACCGAGGGGTTCGAGGCGCTGTTCTGCGCCGACGGCGCACAGGCGGTGGATGAGTGGCGCGCGTCGCGTCCCGACCTCGTGCTGCTCGACCTCATGCTCCCCGGTATGGACGGCATCGAGATCTGCACGCGCATCCGCGCAGAATCCGGTGTCCCGGTCATCATGCTCACCGCGCGCAGCGACACCGCAGATGTCGTTCGCGGGCTCGAGGTCGGCGCCGACGACTACATCGTGAAGCCGTTCAATCCGAAGGAACTGGTCGCCCGCATCCGCACGCGTCTGCGCCCCGCACCTCAGGCCGAGACCGAGGTCCTCCGCGTCGGCGATCTGACGATCGACGTCGACGCACACGAGGTGCGCCGCGGGACGGCGCCCATCGCGCTGACACCGCTCGAGTTCCAGCTGCTCGTCGCCCTGGCATCCAAGCCTCAGCAGGTCTTCTCTCGCGAGATGCTGCTCGAGCAGGTCTGGGGATATCACTACAAGGCCGACACGCGGCTGGTGAATGTGCACGTGCAGCGGCTGCGCGCGAAGGTCGAGCTCGACCCCGACAATCCGCGCATCGTGATGACCGTGCGCGGCGTGGGCTACCGCGCCGGCAGCGTCAGCTAGGCGCCGATCATGGCCGCGAACCCTCCGACGCGAGCCGTGACCGCGCTCTGGGGCGGCCCGAGCGCATGGTCGGACACGATATCCGCATCATGGCGCAGCTCGATGCGCTTCAGGGCTACGGCGATAACGCTGATGGCGACCTCGCTCGCCATCTTCGTCATCTGCGTCGTCATCGCCCTCGTGATCAGGAGCGATCTCTTCGAATCGCGCAAGGACGAGGCGCTGCACAACGCCCGCGCCGCGGTGTCGGCGGCGCAGAAGCAGCTCGATTCCGGGCAGACCGGCGATGACCGCGCCACCATCGCCGCAGTGTGGGGCGAGGCGCAGCGAGTGCTCGGGCGCACCGCATCGTCGAGTCGCATCGTCGGCTTCATCTCCGAGACGCAGGGAGACGGCTACACCCCGACAGGGTTCCGCAGCCTGGAGTACTCGTCGAATCAGATGACCATCAGCGACGAGCTGCACACCCGCGTGACCCAGGTGCGCAACCGTCAGGCCTGGCAGTCGATCCCGCTGCCGCAGTCCGACGGCTCGGAGGCGGCGGGCATCGTCGTCGGGCAGCTGCTCGAGTTCCGGGGCGTGGGGACGTATGAGGTGTACATCGCCTATGACCTGATCGATGCCGATGAGACTCTGCTCTTCGTGCAGCGCACGCTGTGGTTCGCAGGCATCACGCTGGTCGCCCTCATCGCTGCCATCTCGTGGCTGGTGCTCAGATCGGTGTCCGCGCCGATCATCGAGGCGGCCGAGACCAGTGAGAGGCTCGCAGCAGGCGACCTGGAGGTGCGCCTGCCGGTGCACGGCGAAGACGAGCTGGCCAGCCTGGGCCGCTCGTTCAACGCGATGGCCGACAGCATCCAGAGCCAGATCAAAGAACTGGCCGAGCTGTCGCTCGTCCAGCAGCGCTTCGTCTCCGACGTCTCGCACGAGCTGCGCACGCCGCTGACGACCATCCGCCTCGCCGCCGAGATGATCAACGACACCCGTGAGGACTTCGACCCGGTCACCGCGCGCACCGCCGAGCTGCTTCACACGCAGGTGCAGCGGTTCGAGACGCTGCTCGCCGACCTGCTCGAGATCAGCCGCTACGACGCCGGCTCGGTTCAGCTCGAGGTGGAGGCCACGAGCCTGGCGCAGCTCGCCGAGGAGATGGTCGATCAGCTGAGGCCGCTCGCCGCCGCGCACGACACCGAGCTGCGCCTGGTCGCGCCCGGAGGATACTCACCGGTCGACATGGATCCCCGACGCGTGCGCCGCGTGCTGCGCAACCTCATCGGCAACGCCATCGAGCACGGTGAGGGCGAGCCGATCATCGTCACGGTCGACAGCGACCAGCGCGCAGTCGCCGTCGGCGTGCGCGACTTCGGACTGGGCATGCGGCCCGAGGACGCAGAGCACGTGTTCGACCGCTTCTGGCGCGCTGACCCGTCACGCAAGCGCACCATCGGCGGTACCGGCCTCGGACTGTCGATCGCGCTCGGCGACGCCAAACTGCACCGCGGCACCCTCGAGGTCTGGTCGGAGCTCGGCATCGGGACGAACTTCGTGCTGACCATTCCCCGCAGCCCGGATGTCGAGGTCGGCCGGGGGCCGGTCCCGCTGGAGCCCGAGGAGTCGGTGGTCGATCTCGTCGACGTCACAGAGCCGATCACCCTGCGCGGGGTGCGAGACCTGATCGACGACGTCGGCCACGCGGACCGAGAAGAAGCCGAACCGGAGTCCGCAGACGCGGACGCAGAGCATGCGAAGCCCGGTCCCGATGACACGAGGGAGCAGAGCTCATGAGCGCGCGTCTCGGCATCCGCCTCTCTGCGATCGCTGCGGCTCTCGCGAGCGCACTCGTCCTTGCGGGCTGCACGGGGCTGCCGACAGCAGGCCCGCCCAACGCCGGCCTCGAGGTCGGCGGCGAGGAGATCGACGAGCGGCCGTTCTCAGCGATCGCCGAGGGGCCCGAGCCTGGTGGCAGCCCCGCGCAGATCGTCGAGGGCTTCCTCGATGCGTCTATGTCGCCGACGAATTCATGGGAGACTGCGCGGAAGTTCCTCACCGAGGACTTCAGCCGCGAGTGGAAGCCCGAGGCTGCGGTGACGATCGACTCCTCCGTCGACGAGCGCGACTACGACTCGACGGTTCAGCCCGACGACGAGGATGCGACCTCGGCAGAGGTCGGCGTGACACTCGATCAGGTCGCGAGCGTAGACGCCGACGGCGCCTACAGCGCAGACACCGGAACAGCGAAGGCCATGTACCGGCTCGTGCGCGAGAAGGGCGGCGAGTGGCGGATCGCCGAAGCCGCGCGCGACGGCATCACCCTCGACGTGGAGACCTTCACCCAGGTCTACGAGAAATTCTCACTCAAGTACTTCGACCCCACGTGGACGCACCTCGTGCCTGACGTCCGCTGGTTCCCTCGTCGCGCCGCCATGGCCACGACCGTGGTGCGCGCACTGATGTCGGGCGAGCCGAGCGAGTGGCTGGCCCCGGCCGTCCGTCCGTTCTCATCGGATGTGGAGATGGTCGGCGACTCGGTGACGGTCGACGAGTCGCAGGTGGCGTCGGTGCCGCTGAGCCGGGCAGCCCTCTCGGCGTCGCCGACGGATCTCGCCCGGATGCGCACGCAGCTCGAGGCGAGCCTGGAGGGGGCGGGGGTCACCCAGGTGCGCCTGGTCGTCGACGGCGTGCCGCTCGATGCGGGCAGGGTCAATGTCGACGAGCCGATCGTCGACCCCGGCGTGCTGGTGCTCGACGATGAGACCTTCGGAACCGCGACCTCGGGCGGCGAGATCACCCCCGTCGCCGGCCTCACGGCGCAGATCGCGAAGATCGTCGATCCGATCAGCGCGATCGACGTCTCTGCCGACGCCCAGCTCGCCTCGGTGCAGTTGCGCGACGGGCGCGTCTTCGCCGTCAGCGACGGCGACACGAATCAGGTCGACGGACGTCCCGGACTGATCGCGCCGTCCCTGGACCCCTTCGGCTTCATATGGACGGTGCCGACGTCGAGCGCGTCGAAGCTGCAGGTGGCGACGACGCAGGCCGAACCCATGCTCGTCGCCGATGCCTGGCCCACCGCCGAGTCGATCAGTCAGCTTCGGGTGTCTGCCGACGGTGCGCGCGTCGCCGCCATCGTCAGCTCGGGCGGCGGCCGCCGTCTCGTCGTCGCCGCCATCATCCGCGATGACGAGCAGAAGCCCATCGGCCTCGGGGCGCCCTACGAGATCGCTCAGCTGGCAGGACCGGCGCAGGGTCTCTCGTGGGTGGGGGCCGACTCGGTCGCCGTGCTCAGCACCGTTCCGGACCCGACTCTCACGATGCACATCATCGGCGGGCCGTCGACCGTGTCGTCGGCGCTCGCGCCCGCTGGTGCGATCACGCTCGCGGGTGCGAAGACCGTCACAGGTCTGCGAGTGCTCTCGTCCGACGAATCGGTCTACGCCCAGCGCGGGTCGTTCTGGCAGGAGGCGGTCTCGGACGTGCGAGTCCTGGGCACCCGAGCCGGGTACTGACTCCTCCTGCACGGGGTGTCAGCGCCGCAGGTTCTCCCCAGCCGCAGGCCTCGACATCTCCCGACTGCGCCGCGACGCGGCAGAGTCGGGAGGATGAGATCGGATGCCTGGCGGCGAATCGGCCGCGACGCTCTCGCCCTGCTGCTCGCGTCGAGCTGTCCGGGCTGCGACCGGGGCGGCACTCTGCTCTGCGACCACTGCCGGATGCTGCTTCGGGCTGATCCTCACGACACGCGCACACCGCAGGGGCTGGTCGTGCACGCGGCGCTGCGCTATGAGGGTGTGCCCGCTCGCGCGATCAGACGGCTGAAGGAGGAGGGAGCGACCATGCTGTCCTGGCCGCTCGGGGCCGCGCTGCGCCCCGTTCTGCGCGCTCAGGGACGTGACGCGCTGATGGTCCCGGTGCCGACGAGCCGGCTGGCGTTCCGCCGTCGCGGCTATCGCGTGCCCGACCTGCTCGTGCGTCGGGCCGGCCTCACAGCGCACCGCGTGCTCGTCCCCGCCCGTCGCACCGCAGACCAGCGCGAGCTGGGCAGGGCTGCGCGTGCCCGCAACGTCGCCGGCAGCATGCGCGCGCGACTCCGCGGGCGCGGCGCAGTCGTGATCGTCGACGACGTCGTGACCACGGGCGCGACGCTCGACGAAGCCGCGAGGGCTCTGCGCGCCGCCGGATTCACGCCCATCTGCGCCGTCGCCCTCGCAGCGACGCCTCGTCATCACGACACGGCGAATTCATGATGAACGGATAGTGACATGTCGGTGTGCGGGGACTAGCGTAGGTGCTCACAAGGCGACCACGGTCCGCCCTTGGCCGGGAGGACCGGGACAAGGAGACACTGATGGAAACGAGCATCGTCGGCGTCGGAGTGAGCATCTCCGATCGATTCCGCACCGTTGTCGAAGAGAAGACAGCCCGTATCCAGACCCTCGCCCCGCGTGCGCAGCGACTGGAGATCAAGGTCACCCATCGCGCGTATCGCAACGGCCGACTGCCTGATGAGACGGTCGAACTCACGCTCCTCGGCAAGGGGCCGGTGGTTCGCGCCGAGGCGGTCGATCCTGACAAGTTCGCGGCGTTCGACATGGCACTCGACAAGCTCGCCGAGCAGCTGCGTCGTGCGAAGGAGAAGCGGATCGACGGCCGGAACCACCCGCGCGGCCCGCACTTCGAGAAGGGCAGCGGGGCGCTCGAAGGCATCGATGTGCAGCCCGCCTCGGTCGATGTGCTGCACGCCGTCGCCACCGGTGCGATCCCCGTGCAGCAGGACGAGGAGGAGACGTACTCGCCCGTCGTCATCCGTACCAAGAGCTTCGATCCGGAGTGGATGACCGTCGAAGAGGCGGTCGACCGCATGGAGCTGGTCGGCCACGACTTCTTCCTCTTCGTCGACGCCCGAACCGATCACCCCAGCGTCGTGTACCGCCGCAAGGGCTGGGACTACGGCGTCATCGCGCTCGAGACCGCCGCGCCGCCCGCGGAGGAGGAGCTCGCGTCCTGACCTGCTGAGCAGAAGAAGAGAGGCTCCCTTCGGCGAAGGGAGCCTCTCTTCTTCTGTTCGACTGGTCGTCGTCAGTCGAAGAACCCGTCCAGCATGCTGCCGATCACCAGCCCGCCGAGGACGCCGCCCATGATGTCGCTGCCACCCATGCCGCGGCGGCCGCCGCCGTATGCGTCGTTGCCCCAGCCCTGGTTCTGAGGCCGGGAGGAGTCGATGTCTCGCTGCGCGAGCTGGAGGGCTTCGGATGCCAGCAGCGCCACTCGTCTCGCCGACGAGAGCGCCTGCTCCCTGGTGTCCTCCGCGGGCAGCAGGTTCGGCACGTCGATGCGGAGCCGTTCGGCCTCCGCGAGCCGAGTTCTGGCGTCGGCGCCGATCCACCCCCGGTGCCCGGCGATGAGACCTCGCGCGACACCCAGCTGGCGATCCGCGTCGTCGAGGGCGTGCTGAACGTGCTCGAGTGAGGGGAGCGGGTTCTGAGCGCGGTACTGCGCTTTGGCGATGGCCTCGTCGAGCGCCGTGTTGGCGGCGCGCAGCTGCGTGAGCTCGGCGAACGGGTCGTTGCGGGTTCCCGAAGGGGTGAGCGCCAGCAGCGCCGCCTCCAGTTCGCCGGTCGCCTTCCTCACCTCGGGCGTCTGCGGCGCGTTGCGGGCGGCGAGGATGTCTGCGCGGGAATCGGCCACGACATCGGCGAGCGTGGATTCGGCTCGCAGTGCCTGGATCTCGAAGTCCTCCACGGCATCGAGCATCGCGCCGGCCCGGCGCACGGCCTCGGTCGCCGTCTCGAGCGCGAGGTTGGCCTCTGCGTTCTGACGCGCGGCGCGGCGGCGCTCGGAGACGTCGGCGCCGTGCGTGGCGAAGGCGAGCAGCTGCTCGGCCTCATCGCCAGACGACGCGATGCGGCGCATCGCGGTCTCGGAGTATCGCGACGACAGGCGCTCGATCGTCGAGCGGGCCTGCGGCACGCGCGACGCCAGGGTCTCGGCATCCTGTCGCACCTGCGCGATGATCTCGGGAGCGCGACGCACCTTGGCGACCGTCTCGGCGAGGTCGCCTGTCTTCTCGTCCAACAGGCTCTCGGCCCACTCGCAGAGCTGAACGATGCGTGCGTTTCGGGTGCGCAGCTCTTCGACGGTGTCGGGGATCTCGTCGTGGTTCAGCTGGTGCAGCTGGAAGGCCTCGCCCAGGTGGGTGCGCACCGACCGCAGCGCGTTGTCGAGATCGGCGGTCAGCGAGTCGCCGAGCTCGGCCTGCGCGAACGCCAGCTCGTCGGCGGTCGTGCGGATCCGCTCGTCTGCGGCCACCAGTGCCTGCTCGGCGCGGCGCGCGAGATCAGCGTCCTGCGCGGCGAGCGCCTCATCTTCTCGTTTACGTCTGCCCCAGAAACCGGCCATGTTCTCGATCCTACGGTCGCGGGGCGATGCGCGTGCTGTGCATCCGGTGCGCCTGCGGCGAACGCCGATTGCGCCGACACCTCCACGGGGCGTCGGCGCAGTGGGATCACGCGATCGCGGTGCGTCGAGTCAGCACGCCTGCGGGCGGCCGGATGAGCAGCGATACCAGGGCGATCACGAGGGGCAGACCGATTCCCACCCCGATGAGCCACAGGTGGGGCAGATCAGAGAACGCGAGCCGCGTCGTCTGGGCGAGCCCCCAAGCGCCGACGACCCCGATTCCTGTGCCGATGAGGCATCCGAGCCCGACGATGATCAGCGACTGCCAGGCACCGACGGCCCGCCGCAGCCGGTGGGTGCCGCCGACCGCCGCGAGCGTCGCGTCGTCCTCGCGTCGTTCGATGCGGGCGAGACCGAGGCTGATCGACGCGGCGGCGATGACGATGGCGCTGACGGCCGCGAGCACCAGCAGCAGCCAGGGCAGCGCCGGGTCGGGGCCGTTCTCGACCCGCACGTTGTAGAACACGTCACCGACCGAGGCGGTCTCGGCATCTGCGGTCAGGCGGTCCTGCACGCGGAGCGGGGGCGCCTGCGCGAACAGCCCGATCCACGTTGTCTCGATGACCGTGATGTCGTATCGGTCAGCGGCGGCAGGGGACAGGATCACGGGCCACGCGAGGCGCTTCTGCGTGTGCACGTCGACAGGCACCTCGATCGTCCGCGCCGGAGCCGGCTGCGCCTCGGCTGCGCGGTCCACCCGCTCCCAGACGAGGACGCGGGCCTTGTCTCCGGGGCCGACGAAGTCGGTGGAGGTCGCTATGGCGCCGCCGTCCGCGTAGCTTCGAAGCTGGGACGGCGTCAGCGACAGCCCTGTGAGCGAGACGAGGTCTTCGGGCGGGACGACCGTGACCTGCTGGCCGTAGACTTCCCCCCACGACGGCGGTCCGTCCGATTGCGGATCGCCTGGTGAGTAGTAGGCGAGGGACGCAACCGTGGTGTGGGGATCGATCGGATTCCCCTCCTCATCGGTGTTCGGCTCCACGGTGCTCGAGACGGAGATGATCCGGTCGGGGTCGGCGTCGGCGAGAAAGGCCGGCGGGTGCCCGAAAGCACCTCCCCAGGCGTCGACGACCACACTGCCCTCCGGGCCAGACCACGCGTACTCGCGCTCGTTGTCGGCCCAGGTGATCGCCACAGCAGACAGGACGAAGGCCGCGACCGCCACGCTGGCGGCGATGGCTGCGAACGCCGGCACGGTGCGCGACGCGTTCGCCACCGCATCCCGTGAGGCCAGCCGCGCTGCCGCACCCGCACGCGGCAGCAGCTTGGCCAGAGCAGCCAGTATCCCGTGCCCGGTCACGATCACGCCGAGCAGGAGCAGCAGGATGCCGCCGATGAACGTCCACAGCGCCGCGCCCTGGAACGACCACCAGAAGGTGTCGGTCTGCGCCAGTGCGAGCACGACCCCGGCCGGGACGACGGCGGAGACGCCGAGGACGAGGATCGCCACGCCCCACAGGGGCTGCCTGGGCGACATGACCACGGGCCTGCGGGAGCCGCGAAGGGCTGCCAGGGCGTCGCCTCTCGTCGCGCCGCGGGCCGGCACCAAGGCGGCGAGCACTCCCACGACGACAGCGAACAGCACGATGATCGCAGCCGTCCACGGCACCTTCAGCCCGTATGACGACCAGAAGGTGTTGGCCACTCCCGGATCGAGAACGGTGAAAGCGATTCCCACGCCGGCGATGCCGACGGCTGCGCCGACCAGCCCTCCGCAGAGGCCGAGGAGCCCGCCCTGTGTCAGCACGATGCGGAACACGTCCGACCGGCGTGCGCCGACCGTGGTCACCACGGCGAGCGAGCGTAGCTGCCTGCGGGCGGTCACCGCCATGGCCGCCCCCGAGAGCAGCCCGACGAGCACGGCGATGAACACCGCCGCGACCGTCGTCGTGGCGAGGATCGCGAACCGAGTCCGTTCGCCCAGCGAGCTCTCGAACGTCTCCGCGCCCTGCGGCGGATGCTCCACGAGTCCTCGTGCATACGCGACGTAGCCGGCGCGGTTCAGATCGGCCAGCTCAGCGGCGTCGGGCTGCCAGTCGGGTAGGAACCAGGTCAGCGACAGGGACTCCGCATCTGTGGGCAGCGGAGTGAACAGCGCTGCCGGGTCGGTGCTGCCGTCCAGAGCGCGCATGGTCCCGGTGATCCGGAAGCGGCGGTCCTCCTCGGTGAGGACGGCCTCGTCGCCGATGTCCAGCCCGAGCCGATCCATCAGAGCCGGGCTCGCCATGGCTTCGGATGGACGAGTCGGCGTGTTGCCCGCGAGCACCTCATAGCGTCCGGCGAGTCGCCGGTCCCAGCTCTCGCCGGCGACGACCGCGAAGGCCGCGATGCCGTGCGGGGTCTTCATGCGTGCGTTGCCGTACAGCGCGAGCGCGATGCTCTCGGTGCGCGGCGGCAGGTGTGCGTCGGACAGGCTTGCGGGCGGTTCCAACTGAGGATTCTCGGGCAGCCCGTCGTCGGTCACGGCGATCTCAGCCGCGTACGGCGCGTCGACGGGCTGGGTACGGCTGGGATCGGGGCCGCCCGCGATCTGGATCCACGACTGGGTGCTGCCTAGCTCGAGAGTCGTCTCCTGCTCGGGCGTCGGGATGCGACTCTCGGCGAAGGTGACAGCGGCGACAGCGGCGGCCACGGGCACCGCGATGAGCGCGATCACCAGCAGCGAGGAGCCTTTCGTGCGAAGCAGCTGGCGCCAGGCGAGTCTCGCTGTCAGCCCGGGGTGCGCCCGGCGGCTTCCGGTCTTCATCGTGCGGCCAGGATCGCGTCGGCCTTGTCGCGACTCGACTCGTCGATGATCCGCCCGTCGCGCAGCTGCACGATGCGGTCAGCCCAGGCCGCATGCCGAGCCTCATGGGTCACGAGGATCCCCGCGGCTCCCGCATCGATCCGGCTCCGGATGGTCTTCATGATCTGTTCGCCGGTGACCGAGTCGAGCGCTCCGGTGGGCTCGTCGGCGAGGATGAGGCGCCTGCCGCCGACGATCGCCCGAGCGATGGCGACGCGCTGCTGCTGCCCGCCGGAGAGATCGTCTGGATAGGTGTCGCCGCGATCCGCGAGACCGACCAGCTGCAGAGCGTCGCGTCCCGCACGCCGCACCGTGCGCCGGCTCACGCCGTCGAGCTCGAGCGGCAGGGTCACGTTCTCGATCGCGGTGAGGGTCGGCACGAGGTTGTAGTCCTGGAACACGAAGCCCACCGACCGCCGCCGCAGCGCGGCGAGCTGATCCGGCTTCGCGGTGCTCAGGTGCTCGCCGTCGATCACGACCTCGCCGACGGTGGGCGTCTGCAGGCCGCCTGCGATCGACAGCAGCGTCGACTTGCCGGAACCGGATGCCCCCATGACCGCGACCAGCTCGCCCGGCATGACCTCGAGGTCGATACCGCTCAGAGCCGAGACCGCCAGTTCGCCCACCCCGTACTGCTGCGAGACGCCGACCATCCGCAGGATCGCCCCGTTCATGAGCGGACCTTCGCCGGGCGTCCGCGCTTGGGTCGCTCGGTCGAGAGCTCGAGCTGCAGCGCGTGCCGCGGATGCAGGGCGAGCCGCTGCTCGGTGTGGTCGAGCCAGCGTACCTCGGCTTCTGCGGCGAAGATCATCGAGTCGACCACGAGAGACCAGGCGAGTTCCTCCGGCCCGTCGGGGTCGGGGCCTGCGTACTTGGCGCGGTTCAGCTCCTGCAGCTGTCCGAGTGACGCGCGACGCTGGCGGTGGATGACGTCCGCGACATCGACGCCGGGAAGCGTCGCGGCGACGGCCAGCTTGATCGCGAGCTCATCTCGGGTGCCCTGCGTGCGCTCCACGGGGGAGTCCAGCCAGGCTCGCACCTCGGCCCGCCCCTGATCGGTGATCTCCCAGTAGACATGCCCCTGCTCGTCGACATCGCCCTTCGCGACGAAGCCGTCGCGCTCGAGGCGCTCGAGGGTGTTGTAGATCTGACCGACGTTCAACGGCCAGGTCGATCCTGTGCGTCGATCGAACTCTGCGCGCAGCTGATAGCCATAGCAGGCTCCCTGATCGAGGATGGCGAGCAGACTCTGGCGGACGGACATGGCGACTCCTCGATGACATTTCCCAGTATTGGGTTTCTGGGTATATGCATATCGGGAAAAGTGCAGGTCGCGCAAGACGCTCGCCGGTGTGTCTGTTCGCGGGGAGCGTGGAAGAACCGTGGACGACGCACAGCGTGTGCAGGTCACGCGCCGGTAACATGGCAAAGCATGCCCGGCGCTGACCCATGCGCAGGGACGAGAAATCCAAGGGAGACATCCGTGGCGAATCCTCTCGAGAAGCTGCTGCGTGCGGGCGAGGGTCGCATCCTCCGCCGGCTGAAGCAGGTCGCGAAGGCCGTGAACGCGCTCGAAGACGAGTTCGAGAAGCTCACCGACGACGAGCTGCGGAATGAGACCGCCGAGCTGCGCGCTCGGTTCGACAAGGGCGAGACCCTCGACCAGCTCCTGCCGGAGGCGTTCGCAGCCGTGCGCGAGGCGGCTCGCCGGACGCTCGGCATGCGCGCCTACGACGTGCAGATCATGGGCGGCGCGGCGCTGCACTTCGGCAACATCGCCGAGATGAAGACCGGTGAGGGCAAGACGCTCGTCGCCGCGTTCCCGTCGTACCTCAACGCCATTGCGGGCAAGGGCGTCCACGTCATCACGGTGAACGACTTCCTCGCCTCCTACCAGTCCGAGCTGATGGGGCGCGTGCATCGCGCCCTGGGCATGACCACGGGGACGATCGTGTCGGGTCAGTCGCCCGAGGTGCGCCGCCAGCAGTACGCCGCCGACATCACGTACGGCACGAACAACGAGTTCGGCTTCGACTACCTCCGCGACAACATGGCGTGGCGCAAGGAAGACCTCGTGCAGCGAGAGCACTTCTTCGCGATCGTCGACGAGGTCGACTCGATCCTCATCGACGAGGCCCGCACCCCGCTCATCATCTCCGGGCCCTCGTCGGGTGAGGCGAACCGCTGGTTCACCGAGTTCGCGAAGATCGCCCGCACGCTAGAAGCCGGCGTCGACTACGAGGTCGACGAGAAGAAGCGCACGATCGGCGTGCTCGAGCCCGGCATCGAGAAGGTCGAGGACTACCTCGGCATCGACAACCTCTACGAGTCCGCGAACACCCCGCTGATCTCGTTCCTGAACAACTCGATCAAGGCGATCGCCCTGTTCAAGAAGGACACCGACTACGTCGTCATGAACGACGAGGTCATGATCGTCGACGAGCACACCGGACGCATCCTGGTGGGCCGGCGGTACAACGAGGGCATCCATCAGGCGATCGAGGCCAAGGAGGGCGTGCCGGTCAAGGCCGAGAACCAGACGCTCGCCACCGTCACGCTGCAGAACTACTTCCGCCTGTACGAGAAGCTGGCCGGCATGACGGGTACCGCCGAGACCGAGGCGGCCGAGTTCATGTCGACCTACAAGCTGGGCGTGGTTCCGATCCCGACGAACCGGCCCATGATCCGCAAGGACCAGCCCGATCTCGTCTACAAGAACGAGCAGGCCAAGTTCACGCAGGTCGTCGAGGACATCGCCGAGCGCCACGCTGCGGGCCAGCCCGTGCTCGTCGGCACGGTGAGCGTCGAGAAGAGCGAGTACCTGTCGCGACTGCTCTCCAAGAAGGGCATCAAGCACGAGGTGCTGAACGCGAAGAACCACGCACGCGAGGCCGAGATCGTCGCGCTCGCCGGAAAGCTCGGCGCCGTCACGGTCGCGACCAACATGGCCGGTCGAGGCACCGACATCATGCTCGGCGGCAACGCCGAGTTCCTCGCCGTGCAGGACCTCAAGGCCAAGGGCCTCGACCCCGAGGAGACGCCGGAGGAGTACGAGGCCGCGTGGGACGAGACCTACGAGGCGATGAAGAAGCGCGTCGCCGAGGACGGCAAGAAGGTTGCGGAGGCGGGCGGACTGTACGTGCTCGGCACCGAGCGCCACGAGTCGCGGCGTATCGACAACCAGCTGCGCGGTCGATCCGGCCGTCAGGGCGATCCTGGCGAGAGCCGCTTCTACCTCAGCCTCACCGACGACCTCATGCGGCTGTTCCAGTCCGGTGCGGCCGAGGCCATCCTGGCGCGAACCAACTTCCCCGACGAGGTGCCGATCGAATCGGGCCTGGTCAGCCGGGCGATCCGCAGCGCGCAGTCGCAGGTCGAGGCGCGCAACGCCGAGATGCGCAAGAACGTCCTCAAGTACGACGACGTGCTCAACCGTCAGCGCGAGGCGATCTATGCCGACCGCCGCCACATCCTGCACGGCGACGACATCGCCGATCGCGTGCAGCACTTCATCGAGGATGCCATCGGCGGCATCGTCGACGACCACACCAGCACGGGGCACACCGAGAGCTGGGACTTCGACGCGCTGTGGGCCGAGCTCAAGACGCTGTATCCCATGAACGTCACGATCGACGAGGTGGTGGCCGAAGCCGGCGACCGCAAGGGCGCGATCACCGCAGAGGGACTCAAGCGCGAACTTCTCTCCGACGCGAGGATCGCGTACGAGAAGCGTGAGGCGACCCTCGGCGAGGCCGCGACCCGGGAGCTCGAGCGCCGTGTCGTGCTGCAGGTGCTCGATCGCCGCTGGCGCGACCACCTCTACGAGATGGACTACCTCAAGGACGGCATCGGCCTGAGGGCCATGGCCCAGCGCGACCCGCTGATCGAGTACCAGCGCGAGGGCTACGCCATGTTCCAGGCGATGATGGGCCAGATCAAGGAGGAGTCGGTCGGCTATCTCTACAACCTCGAGGTCGAGGTTCGTCGCGCAGGCGACGATCAGACCGAGGTCGAGGCCAAGGGGCTGGTCGACGAGCAGCCCGTCCAGAAGCTCGAGTACTCGGCTCCGAACGATTCGGGCGACGTCGAGGTGCGCAACGAACGCGGACAGGTGCAGCAGGCGGCGACCCAGCGCGCCGCGGCCGCCGCGCGCGGCTCGTTCGGCCAGCAGGTGGATGCCGAGGAGCAGCCTGCGGGCAACCGCGAGCAGCGACGGGCGCAGAGCAAGAAGAAGAAGTAGTCCCGTCATCAGACGCGACGCACAGAAGGCCGGTCCCGTCGGGACCGGCCTTCTGCTCTGCGGGGTTCAGGAGTTGAGCGCGCGGAACTCGCTTCAGATCGACGCGCCGTCCTCGCCGCCGGGTGGGTCAGCCCTTCGAGGACTGGATGAGAGACGGCGAGACGGCGCTGCTCAGCGTGATCTCGTCGTTAGGACCGAACGTCACCGAGTCGCCGGTGATGCGGTCCTGCAGCCACTTGGCCACGAACAGCGCTGCGACCATGAGGTACGCGACGAGGAACAGCACGTGCGTGTCGCTCAGCGCCCAGGCCTCGGGCAGGCTGGGCTTCGTCGCGTGGATGATGCCGAACAGCGAGAGCAGTGCAGCCAGTGTGCCGACGATCGCACCCAGCAGGGGCTTGTTGCGGATCGCGAAGATCGCGATCATGCCCCACAGCAATGACGACAGCGGGGCGCCGTTGCCGAGAGTGGCGATGCCGGAGAAATAGGTGCCCGCCTGATTCAGGGCATCCGCTCCCACCTCTCCTGCATTGGTGCCGACGGCCTTCAGCGTGTTGTTCACCAGGCTGTTCGCCCAGTTCGCGATCCACGGGAACAGCGCGACGAAGATCACGGGCAGCTCCACCTTCGGCGTCTCGCGAACCGACTGAGCCGCGGTGACGATGCCGATGTAGATCAGGATCGGGGCGATCGCCGCCATGGGCACGATCGACAGCAGCAGTGCGCTCATGCCGAAGAGGCCGACCGCGAACATCGTGATGCCGTTGAGCATCGTGTAGCCGATGCCCGCACCCATCTCCTTGTACGCGGTGTGGCCGATGTACACGGTCACAGGGTACGGGTTGCCCATCAGGGCGCCGACCATGGTCGCGCCGCCGTTGACGAGCATGACCGGACGGGCGCTGTAGTGGTCACCGGCGGCCTCTGCGGCCTCGATGTTCTCGAGATCGAAGACGTAGTTCGCCAATGCCAGCGGCACAGCCGAGGCGAGGAACGGCGCCGAGTGCGCGATGCCGTCGAAGAAGCTGCCGATCGACACCTGCGGCGGATGCCACCCTGCGTGCACGAGAGCGGCCTGAACGGCCTCGGGCGTCTGCAGGCCGAACGCCCAGGCTGCGGCGGTTCCGACGATCAGCAGCAGCAGGCCGGTGGGAACCTTGCCCAGGAACGGCGAACGACCGAACCAGTTGATGAACACGATGACCAGCACGAGGAACGCGACGACCGGGAACTGGAAGCTCTGCAGCATGGGGTTCATCGCGAGCAGCAGCAGACCCAGGCCCGCGAGGCAGGCGAGCAGCACGGAGCGCGGGACGGCGCGGCGCAGCAGATCGCCGAAGAACGATCCCACCACGAGGATCAGACCCTCGAGGAAGCCCCAGACGAGTCCGATGCCGACTGCCAGCTCGGCGTCCTGCGTGGTCGAGTAGACCGGCAGGATCACGAGGAAGGTCACCGTGAAGATCGACGGCGCACTCGGTCCTGAGGGCAGAGCCACGACGTCGCCGCGGCCTTCCCTCGCGGCGAGACGGCGGGCGAACCACACGTACATCGACGAGGTGATGAGGATCGCGAGCCCGAACGCGGGGGCGATCCGTCCCACCACCATGTCCACCGGCAGCCCCGCCATCGTGAGCAGGGCCGTGAACGTGATGATGTTCGTGAGGTTGTTCGTGAACAGCGCGAAGAACGCGGCGATGTCGCCCTTCTTCCACCACTTCAGCTGCGTTCCCGCGGCAGCGGGCGCCGCGGCGGTCACGGCTTCACCGTCCCGGCAAGGGCGCGCAGCGCCTTCTGGAACGCCTCGACAGGCGGATGCGTGATGCCGGCGCCGATCATGCCGATGCCGGGCTCCTTGTGAGCGATCGCGGTGTTGATGACGGGCAGGATGCCGGTCTCCATGACCTTGCGCACGTCGATGCCGGACGGCACGCCCATGAAGTCGAGCGCCGGGATCGTGATGTTCGGGTTGTTCCCGGTGGTGATCGCGTTCATCGTGCGGGAGTAGCCCATGGCCTCGTCCACCGTGCCGCCCACGAGCGCGACGATGGCCGGGGCCGCCGCCATCGCGAAGCCGCCGATGCCGAAGGTCTCGGTGATGGCGGAGTCGCCCATGTCGAGACCGGAGTCTTCGCGGGTGTAGCCGGCGAACATCGGTCCGATGACCTCCTGCGCCGGCCCGGTGAACCACTGGCCACCGGTACCCGCTACCCGGATTCCGAAGTCGACGCCGTTGCGGGCCATGGTGGTGACGATCGTGGAGTCCTCGACCCCGTTCGCGGCATCCATCGACGCCTTCGCGGCCACCATCCAGGTGGGGCCGGAGAAGTAGTCCGACGACGCGACGAAGTCGAAGACCTCGCGCTTCTCCTTCGTGGTGAAGTCCGTCTCGAGGATGTACGGCGCGAGCGCCTGGATCAGCAGCGTGGTGCCGGCGACGTTGCGGTTGTGCGCCTCGTCTCCCATGTGCAGCGCCTGCGAGAGCATCAGCCGGAGGTCCAGGCCGTCCTCGTTCAGGGACATGGCCGACGAGAGGATCGGACCGAACACGTCACGCATCCAGTTGAGCCGGTCGATGACCGACTGGTCGTTCGCGCCGAAGCGCAGGATCTTCGACAGCTGCTCCGACAGGTTCGTGAAAGCGGTGTTGCCGTGCGTGCGGTTGGTGACCTTGTGCACCCACATGCTGGCGCTGGTCACGCCCGCCATCGAGCCGACCGACTGGTGCTCGTGGCACGGCGAGAAGGTGATCTCGCCGGACGCGGCGAGCTCGAACGCCTCGTCGATATCCTTCGCGAGGCCCTCGAACACCAGCGCGCCGGTGACGGCGCCCTTCATCGGACCCGACATCCGGGTGAACTCGATCGGCGGGCCGGCGTGCAGGATGGTCTTCGCCGTCATGCCGGGAACGGTGTCGATCGCCTGACCGAAGCCCTCGAGGAACGGCTGCGCCGACAGGATGCGATCGAGTGCAACCTGGTTGGCGGCGTCGATGCGCTCGGCGACCGCCGGCTCCTCGAGCAGGCTCAGCGCCGCGATGACCTCGGGGTCGCCGCCGCCCGGCGGGGTCCAGTCCATCAGGACCGGGTCCACGCCCTGCTTCTTCAGGTCGTCTGCGAACATGTCGAGGCCGAGATTGACCGGCTTCAGGTTCGCGGAGAACAGGTCGTTGACGCTCATCAGTTGTCACCCTTCGCGACGAATTCGCGGGCCAGCAGCCCGAGGTTGGTGGAGGAGGAGGCGATGGTCACGCCGGCCGCCTCGAGCTGAGCGATCTGCTCGCCGATGGCGGGGGTGTCGAGATCGGTGCCCAGCACGTAGCCGAGGATCTCCAGGTGGTGGCCGCGCTCCGCGGCGATCGACTTCGCCTCGGTGATGGCGGGGATCGTGACGCCGACGGGATCGGCATGGGCGCCGAATCCCAGCACGAAGTCCATCGCGATGACGCCGACCGACGGGTCCTTGGCCTCTTCGACGATGCGCTGCAGGCGCAGCGACGGGTCGATCATCGGGTGGGGACGACCGTTGGTGAAGTCGTCGTCGCCCATGTCGAGGAACGTGTGCTCGCGCGAGTCATCCATGGCCCCGATCCGGTAGGCCGGGTCCTTCTGGATGTTCGAGTACACGTTCTCGTACTTGGCGAGGGCTGCGAACATCGACTCGTCGCACAGGGTGCCGCCGCAGAAGAGGCCGCGCACGTACTTCTGCTCCGGGGCGAGCTTGGCTCGCACCTCCTCGATGAGGGGGATGTTCAGCGGGTGCTTGTCGAGCGTGGAATCATCGATGCCCGAGGCGACGACCGCGGCGATGGCCAGAGGCTTGGTGCCGGCGGTGACCATCGTGACGTTCTCGAATCCTGATTCCGTGCGGTCGGAGCCGAGGAAGGTCACGAAGACGGGCTTCGATGCCTGACCTGCGACCTCGAGCACCTTCGCCTCGACGTCCTCTGCCGGCGGCTTCGAGATGATGACGATCACCGAGGTCTCCGGGTCGGCGTCGAGGGCGCGGATGCCGTCGATCATCGAGATGCCTCCGATCTCGGTGCTCAGGTCACGTCCGCCCGTGCCGATCAGCTGCGAGACGCCGCCGCCGAAGTCGTGAATGCGCACTGAGACCTCTTGGCTTCCGGTGCCCGAGGCTCCCACGATTCCGATGCTGCCGCGACGCACGGCATTGGCGAAGGCGAGACCGGTCCCGTTGATGATGGCCGTGCCGCAGTCGGGCCCCATGACGATGAGGCCCTTCTCGTGCGCGAGGTTCTTGAGGGCGAGTTCGTCCTCGACCGAGACGTTGTCCGAGAAGATCATCACGTTCTTGCCCGCGTTCAGCGCCTTGCGCGCTTCACGTGCTGCGAACGCGCCGTTGACCGAGATGAGCACGAGGTTCGCGTCCGGTGCCTCGTGGAAGGCGCCGTCGAGGGTTCGGTACCGGACCTCGTGGGCATCCGCAGCCTTCTTGTCCTTGCGGGCGAGGATGTCGTCGACGGCGGCGATGGCGGCCTCGATCGCGTCGTCTGCGGCGTCGATCACGATCATGAGGTCACTGGGGCGCGCTTCGTCGACGGACGGATCGTCGACGCCGACGTTGGCGAGCACCTCCTTGTTCATGGGAGTGGCCATGCCGAGCAGAGCCTGGGTGACGCCCTCGACGGCGTTCGCCTTGGTGCTCATCGACATGAGCGATACCGAGTCGAGATACGTGTTCTTCCTGATTTCGATGTGTCTGGTCATCGTCGTCCTTTCGGGTCTGTCAGGCCTGGTGGTTCTCGAGGATCGTGACGATCTCGTCGTAGCCGCGTTCGCGAGCGAGGTCGGCGGGGGAGGTGCCCCACGGGTCGGGCATGCCGGGCTTCGCGCCGTGCGCGAGCAGCAGCTCGACGATCTGCTGCCGCACCGGTCCGCCGTCGCCGAGGATGATCGTCTCGATGAGCGCGGTCCAGCCGAGGTTGTTGGTGAGGTTCACGTTGATGCGGGTGTTCTCGAGCAGGTAGCGCACGACCTCGAGGTGGCCCTTCTCCGCGGCCGGCGTGAGGCCGTTTCCGCCCATGCGGGTCAGGCGCTTGAGGTCGGCACCCGCCTCGGTCGTGATCTTCACCAGCTCGAGCTGGTCGTTGATGCAGCCGAAGAGGAAGGGGTTGGAGCAGGTCTGGTCCTGGGCATCGATGTCGACGCCCTCGGCGATGAGCGCTCGCACCACGTGGAGGTGACCGCCGCGGGCGGCCAGGAGGATCGCGGTGGCCTCCTCGCGGTCGACGGCGTTCTTGTCGGCCCCCTCTGCGAGGGCTGCCTTCACGCCCTCGAGGTCGCCTGCGGCGGCGCTGTCGAGATAGCGCTCGTCGATCGTGGGTGCAGTGCTCATCGATGATCTCCTTGATCGGATGGGGTTGGTCGGGTGATGGTGGATGCGGAGAGCTGCATCCCCAGGCGGATGCCCGTGAGGATGTCGTGTCCGGAGGAGTGGCCGATCTCGGCGGTTCGGGCCACCGCGGTGCGCAGATCGCTCTCGGTGGCGGTCATGACCGCGTCGACGAGATCGTGCATGCGCCTGCGCGCGCGCCCGCTCAGCGCCGCGCGCATGGTCACCTCGCTCAGCTGAGTGGTACGGCGGTCTGCGGTGGCAACCGCAGCCCGCAGCGGCGGGAGGAGTGCGCTCAGCCCGAATCCCTGGTGCGCGCAGACGAAGCCGAGTCCGGTGAGCACATCGTCGCCGGAGGGCGTCAGTCCCTCGCCCAGCCCGAGCAGCCGCTCGGCCGCGGTCGTGACGGACGCCCTCGCGTCACGCCCGCCCGACGCGAGCAGCACCTGCGCTGCGGCGTCGAGCCGACGGATGCCGGCGGAGAGGGCATCTGCGGCGAGAGCGCCGAACGGCGTCGCGGGTGCAGGCGAGGGCACGCGGTCGAGTACAGAGAGCGCCAGGCGCAGCGCATCGGGTGACGGGACGGCCGTGCCGGCGCGCAGGACGACGGCATCCGCGCGTGCGAGGGTGATCCGCAGGTCGTGGGCGTCGGGACGCAGCACGACGGCATCCGCTGCGACGGCGACCCTGTCGCCGACTCGGGCCGAGGCGATCATCGGCCAGTCGCGGTCGAGGATCCGGATGGTCCACGGAGCGTCATCGAGATCTCCGTGCGCGAGTGCGATGAGCGTCGATCCCCGGCGGATGTTGACCACACGGGCGTGCACGGAGTGCACCGCGGCAACGCCGTCGGCCGGGGCATCACTGCCGCCTGAGAGCGTCTCCTCAAGCGCAGCATCCCAGGTGTGCGCGCGAAGCGCGACAGGGGTGGCGACGGGGGTCATCGTCTTCTCTCCGAGGCGTTCGCGCCAGCCGAGGTGACGGCCGGACGAACGCTGTGAAATGTCTTCGATCTAGGTATACCATTTGTTCAAATGGAATACCATCCATGAACCTGGAGTACCAGCTCAGCCTCAACAAAGGAGACAGAATGCGCATCGTGGTGGCACTGGGTGGCAACGCCCTCGCACGTCGTGGCGAGCCGATGACCGCCGAATACCTGCGAGCGAACGTCCGCTCCACCTGCGAGGCGCTCGCCGCTCTGGCGAGTGAGAACGAGATGGTCATCACGCACGGCAACGGTCCTCAGGTGGGCCTGCTCGCGCTGCAGAACCTGGCCTATCAGGACGTGGCCGCATACCCGCTCGACATCCTGGGAGCCGAGACCCAGGGAATGATCGGCTACGTGGTTCAGCAGGAGCTGTCGAACGCCCTGAACGGCGCACGCGAGGTCGCCGGCATCATCACCACGACCGTCGTCGATGAGTCGGACCCGGCGTTCGAGCGTCCCACCAAGCTCATCGGGCCCCAGTACTCGGCCCACGACGCCGCCGAGGCCGCCGCCGAATACCGCTGGACCATCGCCAAGGACGGCAACGCGTTCCGCCGCGTCGTGCCGTCGCCGAACCCGATGTCGATCGTGCAGGCGCCGCTCATCCGCCGTCTGCTCGAAGCAGGAAGCCTCGCCGTCTGCGTAGGTGGCGGCGGTGTTCCCGTCCGCATCGACTCGAAGGGGCGCCACGTGGGCGTGCAGGCCGTGGTCGACAAGGACCTCGCATCGGCTGCTCTCGCCGCCGACATCGGCGCCGACACGCTCATCATGCTCACCGACGGCGACTACGTCAGCGAGAACTGGGGCACCCCTGAGCAGCGGGACATCCACACGGCATCGGCCGATGCCGTCGCGGCGATGACGTTCGCCGAGGGGTCGATGCAGCCGAAGATCGACGCGGCCATCCGCGTCGCCCGCGCTGGTGGGCGAACCCTCATCGGCCCGCTCGATCGCCTGGACGACCTGCTCGCACGCCGCATCGGGACCGAGATCGTGCCCACCCTCAAGGAGGGCATCCGCTGGGTGGAGAGCACGCCGGTCAAGTCCGCCTGACGTCGTGCGGGCGGACTTGATGCGAGGATGAAGCTGTGAGCAGATCAGACGACCGCGGGCTGGAGTCGGAGAGAGTCGCGGCATGGCTGCGAGATGCCATCCTCGACGGAGTCCGCAAACCAGGCAGCAAGCTGATCGAGCGCGACCTCGCAGGTGAATTCGGCGTGAGCCGCGTTCCTGTTCGCGATGCCCTGAAGGTCCTCGAGACGGAGGGGCTGGTCGAGCTGCGTCCGCGCACCTGGGCGATCGTCCGGGAGTTCACCGCCGCCGACCTCGCCGACCTCGACGAGGTTCGCGAGGTTCTCGAGCCGATGGCGTTCCGCCTCGCAGCGGAACGCCATCGCCGCG
>Ga0308158_10000545_pt1 | contig 57337 bp, 35 predicted proteins | sample PhyBR2_FD_201038 | JGI IMG/M metagenome (GOLD analysis project Ga0308158, IMG submission 201038) | Phyllosphere microbial communities from UC Gill Tract Community Farm, Albany, California, United States - DLSLB.R2 | ecosystem: Host-associated > Plants > Phyllosphere > Unclassified | place: USA... | reverse complement strand
CCATTCCGAACAGAGCAGTCAAGCCCGCCAGAGCCGATGGTATTGCCGTAACAGGTGGGAGAGTAGGTCGGTGCCTTTTTTTACACGGAAGCCCTTGCTGGAAACAGTCAAGGGCTTCTTGCGTTTGGTTACTTCTCAAAAAACAATGCAACCCGGCAGGCAGGCGTAGGATCATACCGAAAGTTTTGTGGAAATGTTTTTTAAGCATAGATTTTCATCACTCGATACAAGAAAAAAGTGCTATCTCTGGCACCTCGAAATACAGCTCTAACAGTCTTTGGTTTAGTATTGAAAGACACTGCGGAGAAATTAGCGCTTTTTGTTGTCGAAGGAATTCAATATTTTTTTAAAGTGGTTGTTTATTGTTCGATAAACAGTATAAAGTATCCGCATAGAAATTCGCCGGCCATCCCGAGGTTGAGGAAAATAAATAGCTCGAAGAAAATCACATCATAGCTATGTGTAAACGATTATCGTTGTTTATTCGTTCATGAGACAAGCTAATAAGAGATATTTATGATGTAAGTCAGAGAATCTTACCTTCAAAAATTACATATCAGTATGATTGGATTTCCAAAGGATTTGTACAATGGTATGCTTAAAAAAGGGGGAATCGTGTCCCCTTACTATAGAGGACACCTTGATATAATCTTTGTTATTTAGAGTGTGGAAATAAGCTGCAAGAAATTTGAGAGATTAAACGGCTTGATCATAAGTCCATCGAAATGATGGAACTGTCCCTCAGGTTGCTGTGTGGTTACCTGTGATTCATCTGATGTCAATGCAATTACTTTGCTGTTTGATCCTTGAACAATATTGTTGTCTTTAACCAAATTCAGGATATCCCAACCACTGGGGCCTTTCATCCTGAGGTCGGTGATAACAATATCGCTCGCATGATTTTGTAGGTATTCCATTGCGTGCTGCGAATCCTGAAAGATCTGTACATTTTTGAAATGTTGCAAAGCTTGCTTAACAAATAGGTTGTTGATCGCATTATCATCAATAACAACAATATGTAGGTTTTCTGATAGATTGTGCGCTGTGCTAACCTCCTTCACGTTTTTCCTTTCATCAGTTATGGGCACGATTAATGTAAAGGTTGACCCTTTGCCTTGTTTACTTTCAACGCTTAAGGTTCCATTGAGTTGCTCTGCCATAAGCTTGGAAATATGTAATCCCAGTCCAAAGCTATTTTTGGACTTGATGTCAGTCATGTAGTATTGCTCAAAGATATGTTCTTGATCTTTGGCCGAAATCCCCCTGCCTGTATCTGTAACCTCTATCTGCAAGGTTTTCTTCGTCTCACGATTGATAAATGCTTTTATCTCGATCTTTCCTTCTTCGGTATATTTAATGGCATTGCTTAGGAGATTCGATACAATCTGGCGTAAACGATATGAACCGCTTCTAATTAAGATACTCTGCTCAATGGCAATCTGGCTGATTAACTGGAGGCCTTTTTTATCCGCCTGTGCCTTTTGCATTTTTATTAAATTGCTAAGCAGATTGGCCGGTGAAAAATATTCTTCCTTAATTTCCAGCATGCCTGACTCTAATTTACCAAGATTAAGGATATCTTCAACAGTATCGTTAATGACCTGGATATCCTGCGTAATGGAATCCAATAAAGCTGGATTTATGCGATTGTTGGATGTATTATTTTTTAATAAATCAATTACACTGATCAGTGAATTGACAGGTGTACGTACGTCATGACTGACATTAGCTAATATGCTGGTTTTTTCCTTGGCGGTGTGCAACGCATAGTCTCTTGCAGCTGTGATTTTACGCTCATAAATGATCGTATTGTAATGGTAAGACAAGATCAATGTCACCATAATGATCATTAAAATGATCGATGCAATAACCTGCTTGCCGAAAATAGCAGAGTTTTTCTTGTATAGGGTGAAATCTTGTATTTCTGCAGCTCGTAAAGATTCATCTTCTTGTGTTTTTATTTTAAGAAGTGCAGTACTGATCGTATTGAAAAGCGCATAATTTGATTGCAGCAATTGTCTTTCCTTTGCCTGAAGTTCGACAAAAGAACGACGGATTTTGCTAAAATCTTGTTTATAGAAGGATTCATTTTGTTCAATCAAGGTCTGAATCTGGTTATGAATTGCTTTGATTTGATTGACGTTAAACTGTTGTTGCAATTTATCCGATACCAAGGTGTCGTTTTTTGCTCTGAATATGCGAGTAAAGAGTTTTTCTTTTTTCCTGACGATTGTATCTTTTTTGCTGACAGTTAAGGCGGTATCTCTTAATATTTTACTGACAACAGAATCGGCATCTATTTGCTTTCTTGTGGGGGTTATGGTACGACTGGTTTTGGTCAAAAGAGAAAGAGAATCTTTTGCCAAGAAAATCATATTATCAACAGTTTTCTTAATACGTACGAATTCATCAGAGAGATGGATATTCTGCTCTAATGGGGTATTGGACGAAAGGGAAATTCCCTTTTTAGAAGAAAGGGTGGAGAGCGAATCAATGTAAAAACGTAGGCTATCTAGATTTTTTGTATAGTTTGCTAAGTTTTCAGCACTAAAATCTACTGTATAGGAGCGAAAGGCATTACCAGCGGCATTATAGGAGGCAAAGAGGTCATAAAATAAACTAGTCAACTGATTTTTTGAACTATAAGCTTTATTTAGACGAGCTTCCGTTTTTTGATACTCAATATATTGGTAGGTAAATATCGAACCGATATATACTAATGAAAGAATCAGGAATGCAATTAAAATTGTCCTGAAAATAAATATTTTTCTATTATTTTTCACGTTTCTATTCTTTCAAAAAATAAATTGATGACCGCCTCTTTATTTAATATGGAACTCAAATTTAATACTTAAAAATGAAAGCAGTGGTGTAGACTTGTCGATTAATGGCTACATTTTAAAAAACTGGCTCAATCGGTTTATTTAATGAGATGCTTCGTCACTGCAAATTTGTGGTATATGCTAACCTAATGGTGTCAGATAATTGTGTTTCAATTTCAATGAAAAAAAGCAAAATTTAGGTAGCGAGAAGACCTTCAATCTCAGTAATGTTATCACTCTTTAGCTTCTCAGGTCAACTATACGATCAATATCTCGATAAAAAAGCAGCTGCCTTTGAAGTGTTTTTTTTTGCCCGGAATGATTCTTTGCCTTTGTGAAAAATATGTTCATTCATAGAGAAACTAGTGGTCTGTATGAATTTTTATAAAAACAGGTAGTGAATTATTTTAGTAATTTCCTTGTAAAACATAAAAAACAGTTTGAATTTTAGATTCTTTTATTTAATTTCCTGTAAGAATCAATTATCTTTTATTATTTTTTTATAAAAGATAGACACCAATGAACCTTTAGTAATTGTTTGTAAACTATTATCTAAACCTCCATCTTAATTATGAAAAAGAATTATCTTTTTTACAGCAAAGCTAGACCATTAAGCCTTCTAGGTCTTAGTCTTTTATGCTCGTCTCCGAATTTATTTGCGAGCAATTTGAAATCGAAACAGAGCTACTTTCATGTCGAACAAGAGCAAATTTCGGGTAATGTACAGAATGAAAAAGGGGAGCCGCTTGCAGGAGCGACCATCACGGTGAAGGGCAGTTCGGTACAAGCTTCGACTGACGCTAACGGTAGCTTTTCCATTCGTGCCAAACGGGGCGATTTTTTGGTGATCAACTATCAAGGCTACACTAGGCAGGAAGTCGCTGTAGGTAGCGGAGCCGTTAACGTCACGATGATGAGTAATTCCGAAGCATTGGAAGAAGTGGTTATCGTGGGATACGGTAAACAAAAAAAAGGAAATCTAACGGGTGCAGTAGCAGCTGTCAATTCTGAACAATTGAAAAACATCTCGCCATCCAATCTTTCCAATACATTGGCAGGACGGGCTGCTGGGGTAAATGTGACCAATACCTCAGGAATGGCTGGAGCTTCCTCTTCGCTACGTATCCGTGGAGCTGCTGTCGAACCTTTGTATGTGATCGATGGAGTGGTGCGCGATAAAGCTGCTTTCGATGCCCTGGAGGCCAACGAAGTCGACCAGATGAGTTTCTTGAAGGATGCTGGAACTGCCGCTGTCTATGGGACACGAGCAGGTAACGGTGTGGTTCTCGTGACGACAAAAAAAGGAACTTCTCAGGCGCCTGTATTTAATGTGCAGAGCAATTATTCCTTCAGTTCACCAACGCAGACTTTATTGGCCAACCTGACAACGGCTACGGATGAGCTGACCTATCAGAATAGGGTTTCCCAATTCCGTTGGGAACAGGGAAAAAAAACAGAACCTTGGGTAGCGCCTAATGGGCAACGTGAATTTGATTATTTTAAAGATAAGAATTACAATGCCAACGATGTCATTTGGCGAAATCCTTTCAGCCATCGTCAATCTATCGCGGTGAACGGTGGGGGGGACAAGATTACTTACTATGCATTACTAAGCTATAGGAAGGAAAATGGATCTTACAAATCACTGGACCACGAAAAGTTCAATCTACGTAGCAATATTTCGGCGAAAATCAGTGATGCATTTAGCATGGATTTTAATATCTCGGCCAACCAGACAAACTCCAACAGGTTCTTTTGGCCCTTTAGTACTTCATCTAGTGATGACGATTTTGATGTTTCGGATTTTTACAGGGTTACCTTCAACTGGCCTAAAATGTATCCATTTTATCTGACGGCAGATGGTGCGCCAAGCAATACACCAACGGCTTATCCGGTACAGACACCAATGGGAAGCTGGCAGGCCTGGAATGTAATTGACCAGGTGATCGGCGACCGGTATATTGATCGTAAGGTGCGTCAGGTAAATCCGATTATGACACTGAATTTGAAATTGGATAAACTGGTGGAAGGACTTTCTACAAAATTGGTAGGGAGTTACGTGGCAGAAGATTATATGCGTAAGCGCTATATGAGTTTTCAAAAGAATTATACATTCACCTCACTGAATCCAGATGGAAACCGTTTTATACCTGCGCCACCTTCGGAAGATAGGACCAACGTATTTACTTTCAGCCAGGCACAACCTTTTATGGACTACAATCCACAGCGGAAATGGCAATACCAGGTGGATTGGTTTTTAAACTATAACCGCAAGTTTGGTAAACATACCGTGGATGGCTTGGTCGTTTATGAACAGTTTAAATCAGGAAATACCAACATTACATCGCGCGCTGAAAATCCAATTATTCCGTTGGACCAGATGTATATCTATCCAACTGACCGAAGCATGCGATCGACTGATGCTTTTGAATTGATGGATGCACGACGTGGAGTAATCGGTCGGGCGAACTATAACTATGCGGATAAGTATATTGCGGAATTCTCTTTTCGTTATGATGGCTCGCCTTTATTTCCAAATGATAAGCGTTGGGGATTTTTTCCGTCTATGTCCCTCGGCTGGCGTATCTCGGATGAAAATTTCTTTTCTTCCATCAAGAATACGGTCAGCGACCTAAAGTTGAGAGCATCGTACGGAAGCTCGGGTAACTTTGTGGATGTGGAAGGCTATTCGATATTGCCTTATTCCTACATGGAAAAATATAGTTCGATAATCACTTCACGGACAGGAACAAGAACTCCAGTCCCCGGATATATTTTTGGTGATAGTTATTATACCGGAATAACCTATCTGGATAATCCGACCACAAATCTCACCTGGACAAAATCAAAAAGTTATAACGTTGGTATCGACTTTGGTTTTGTGCAGAATAAACTAACGGGTAGTTTGGATGGCTTTATCCGGAAGGAAACGGATATCCTTGGAACAAGAGGGATAAAGGTCCCGGATAACTATGGCCGTGCGCTGGCACCGGAGAACTATGCGGCTCGAAGCTTTCGAGGGGGAGAGGTCTCATTCAACTGGAGCGACCGGATCGGGGAGGTCTCTTATGGTCTGAACGCAAATATGGGCTATGCGAAAGATCGTTGGGATATTTTTGATGAAGAGCCCTCTTATGCTGTTGGCGGAAGGGAAAACTTTCGCTCTAAGGTAGGAAGGCCTGAAAATCGTATTATTGGTTTAGAAGCTTCGGGGTTGGTTCGTACGCAAGCCGAAGCGGATGCCTTGAAAGAAAAAGGATTTAAGACCTATGGACGCGATCCTTATCCAGGGATGATTCTCTATAAAGATATTCGTGGACAGAATTATTCGGATCAGCCTGATGGCATTATTGATGACAATGATATGCAGTTGCTTTCGGAGAATAATACGCCTCGCATTAACTATGGATTTGGGTTTAATGCCAGTTGGAAAGGTTTCTATGTGTCGGCCTTATTTCAGGGAGTATTGGCATATGATCGCGTCATTAGCAATCAGGAAGGGGCAGGGATGCGCCAGCATGGAGATACTTTTAGGCCTTATTATCCGATATGGACTTCGGATGTCTGGACACCTGAAAACACGGATGCCAAATACCCACGTCCTGTGGGTTATAACTGGCAGGAATCCGGTGCAGCCTCCTCAACATTCTGGATCCGGAACGGGGCTTATATGCGACTGCGGGATTTAAATATTTCCTATACGCTGCCACAGGCAATGATGGAGAAAATCAAGATGAAGAGTGTCAACATATTTTTAAATGGTACCAACCTATTTGTTTTTTCACCTATGAAGGAATTCCACGATCCGGAGCAGAAAATGTACGATTCCTACCCTGTTATGAAAACGTTTACCTTGGGCCTAGATGTTAAATTTTAATTGATTTTTAAAGATGAAAAAGATATTTTATCCCTTAGTTGCCCTGTTGTTGACAACGGCTTCTTGTAAAAATGTGCTGGATATTGAGGATCTCAATTCGGTGAACGAAGATAAGGTGTGGAATGACCCCAATCTCGTCAATGCCTATCTGGCTAATTTATATACCCTATTTGGCAACTGGAACAGCGGCGCTGATAATAACTCACAACAGTTGGCCGGTATCAACTTCCCGCTGAATGCTGTTACAGTTAATAATACTGCTTATAAGGCATGGGATTATACAACCATACGCAAGATTAATACAGCCATCCAAAAAGTGTCTGCAAGTACAGGACTAAATGAAGCCTCCAAGAAATCCATCTTAGGTCAGGCACTTTTTATGCGTGCCTATCTATATTTTAATATGGTCAAATACCATGGTGGAGTACCCTATATCACACAACCACAGGATTTGGAAGATGATGATTTGAAGGTGCCACGCAACAGTACAAAGGAATGCTTTGATTTGATTGTAAAAGATTTGAATGAAGCAATGACCTATTTGCCGATGACAATTGGGAAAGGAGCGGCAGATTATGGTCGTATCGATGGTAATTTTGCTTTGGCTTTTAAAGCTAAAGTCTTGTTGTATAAAGCGTCGCCGCAATTTAATCCATCCAACCCTTATGGCAATACCTACTGGGCGGAAGCTAATACCGTAAATAAAATGGCCTATGAGCAGCTGAAGGCTCAGGGCTATAGCCTGACTGCTGATTATTACAATATTGCATTAGTGGAAAAAGGTCCTGAGGTGGTCTTTGCAGTAATCAACTCGTATCCCAACAAAGTGGCTACTTGGGATAATGGGGTACGGCCGGGATCGGAAAGCCGTGGAACAGCAAGTGCTGTCCCAACATGGGATTTTGTGAAAGAATTCCCGATGAAAGATGGCAAGCTCTATATGGATCCTACCGGTAAATATCATAAGACAGATGAGCAATTCCTGCAAAGTTATTGGGAGAACCGTGATCCGCGTTTTGACAAATCCATTGTCTGGAACGGAAAAATCTACGAGGTTTCGGGTAAAACCGGTAAAAGACAATATACTTCGCTGGGTATAGCGGATGCGCTGGATAATTTTGGTGAGAATCCAAAAGCTGGAACCACTTCTTCGAACAGGGATCGCTATACAGGATTTTTTATTCTGAAAAATTCGAAGCTTTCTTTACGGCAAACTCAGGTAGAGACACAATATGATGTAGATTTTGTGCTGATGCGCTTTGCAGAGGTGATATTGAATTATGCCGAGACAGCAAATGAGACAGGTGATCTTGCTACTGCAATGTCCCTTTTAAAGCAGATTCGAATGCGTGCTGGCATCGAGCCCGGCATAGATAATAGCTATGGCATTACTGCAGGCAATAAAGCCGAAATGCGGGAAGCTATTTTAGCGGAACGAAACATCGAATTCTGTTTCGAAGGCCATCGCTTTTGGGATTTACGCAGATTGCGCAAACTCGCTGTACTGACCAATAAAACCAAACAGGGCGTGGAAGCAATTGCCATAAACTCCAATGGAACGGATATGGATTTAAAAGCAGCTGCGGATTTGGCTAAAACTTACCAATTGAAGGAAAATCAGTTTAAGTATACGATATTGCAGGTCCCTAGTACCGGAAATAAAGTCAATCTGGTGCCCGACACGTACTATTTCTTCCCAATCGCACAATCGGTAATAGACAAGAATCCGAATATCAAGCAAAATAAAGACTGGGGCGGAGAATTTAATCCAACGTTGGAATAATGTGTTTTTTGATCGTTAAGTAGATATTCATAAAAATAGAACGGGGCGCCTTTTGTTGGACGTCCCGTTCATGTTAAATATGCAGGTACAGCTTATTTTAATTCAATTATTCTTTGCTTTTCTTTCTCCTGTTTGTCTTCTTCTAAGATTGCTAATTGAAGACTACAAACTAGGGTAAGAATAATCAGAACCACGATGGCGACAGGAAAGATAATACCAATGATTACTGCAAGCAGTAGCGATATATTTAGGTATTCCTGTCCATTTTTTGAAGAAACCTTTAAACGTGAACTTTTAAATGAATCAAAAAGATCTTGAAAAGCTTTTGTGATCGTTTTGCTGTTGAATGTTGTTTTAGTAGCCATGATGTTTATTTTTTAATATTGTTATTTCTTATTTGATATCTCAAAGGTAGGACAGATATGTTGTATCGGGGAGAGTCATTAGGCTAATCGGGAAAGAATCTCGGTAAACGGAGGGCTTATGTCGGTCAATGCCCGGTTGGCGACTTTTATAATGCATAGATTTTAATCAGCAAGCGAATTGCTTGATATTTTTGTATGGTGCCGGATCGTAAAGAGCCTAAATCATCGCAAAAGAGGAAGAAAGTGGATTCAATTCGATTATAGCGAGAGCGAAGTTTATTTACAGCAAAAAGGAGCAAGAGTCTTTATATACTCTTGCTCCTTTTTTAGTCGATTGAATTTTGGGTAGTTATTAAAGCCCCACATGCTCAGTCTTGGATTTGGTCGGTCCAGCTGCATCCTGTTTATAAGAGGGATCGTAATTCCAATGAATCGTATCGGTCAATGTCTTCCCATCTTTTTGGCTGACCTTTGCCTCTATTGTATTGGCTCCCTTTGCAAGTTTAACGTGGTCAAAAATGTAGTGTACAGCTGTCTGTCCTTTTCTTACACCTTTGATGATAACTCCATTGACCGTCAGGGTTGGTTCGCCTTGATTGGAGTAGATGGTTACTGGAGTAATTTCATTTCCCCTGTTCATCATACGGCGTTGCGTGATGTACAATACAGGTGCTTTACTCCAGTTGGCTTTGTACCAGTAGAAGCCATCTTTCTTTAATTTACGGTCAAAGGAAACTAAACCTTTGTAATTTCTGGGATTGACATTCAAAGCTGTAATTGGTGTAGCGAAATCAAAGGTGTTCCAGACATATGATCCAAGAAAAATTGGACTTTTGGAAATGACTCCCCAATGGATTTCGTGGAACTTTGTCGCATATTCTTCTGGGAAGAATGAAGGGTTGCTCCATTGGTTCCCGAAATTCCCTACTTCTTCCGCCTGATCCTCAGGAACTGCTTCGGCTCCGTATTCAGAGAAAATAATCTTGTAGTCTTTAAACTCTTGGCTGATGCGCTTTGCCCAGGTCGCAACGTCGTCATCCTTTTCGGATTTGTCTTCCAGTTCGCCATTATACCAACCGAAGTAATGATTGATTCCCTGCACATCGGCATTGTTGTTGACCGGGTGATCAATTACATTATACCCGCTTACGGACACGGTGTAACGATCTGGGTCTTCGGATTTAGCGAGATCATTGAGTTTGGTCGTGAGTTCTACAGTATAGGCAGACGGGGAGTAGACCTCATTATGCATACCCCAGATATAGATGGAGGGGTGGTTGAAGTTTTGTCGGATCAATTCTTTCAGCTGTTGCTGCGTATTGTTGTCTTCAAATGTGGTGACTCGGTTGACAAATGGAATTTCGGCCCAGATAACAAGCCCCATACTGTCACATTTGGAATAGAAATATTCTGACTGTTGATAGTGTGCCAAACGGATGGAGGTAGCACCCATTTCTTTGATGATGGCTAAATCTTCGTCGTGGTCGGCATTGTTTAAGGCAGATCCTTTACCCCAACGGTCCTGATGCCGACATACACCATATAAAGGATACTTAATGTCGTTTAAAAAGAATCCTTGACCAGTGCGTAATTCAAATTTACGAATGCCTAAAGGTGTTGTCACCTCATCAATGATCTGTCCATCTTTTTTGATCTGTGTCACAGCCCGGTAAAGGTAAGGATCGTCCAATCCTTGCCATAAGTGCGGATTTTTGACCGCAATTTGTTGTGACAATATCTGACGGCCCTGTGGCGGCAACGTGTATGCTGTTTGTTGTTTTGCTTTTATGGTACCATCTTTTTCTAGGATGGTGGTCAGCAATTCGATCGGTTGTGTTTTGCCGGATTTATTGTCAATTTTTATTTTTACGGCGATATCTGCGTTCTTTTTAGATACATTCTTTTGTGTGATAAAGATACCTTTGGATGCAAAATCGTTTACGGCAACATGGATCTCGTCGGTAACTATAAGTTCAACTGGTCTATAAATACCCCCGTACATCGGGAATAAGGTATGGTTGACCGGAATAACTTGTGGACTAGCTTCATTATTTACTTTGACCAACAATTCGTTTTCTGCCCCCAACTGAAGCATATTGGTTAATTCGAATACAAATGCAGAATAGCCACCCTGATGTCTGCCGACAAAGTTATAATTGCCATTTCGTTGAGAATTATCGTAGGTTAAATCATTCTTTCCTGTTTTGGCAGGAAGGGGTTTATTATTCAAGTACACTTCGGTATTGGTATTCACTCCCTCAAATCGAATGAAAACACGTTTACCTTTCCAATCTACTCCAGGGACAAATGTTTTGCGGTAATAGGCGTCGCCTGTATAAAAGCGTTCATTTTTTCCAAGGCTACCCGGCCTGATTTCCTTTGTCTGCATGTCAGAGGCATTCCAGGTATGTGGGAGAGTAACGAGTTGCCATTTCCCATCAAATGTGAGGTTATAGTCCAGTGCTGAGTTGGAAAACGGACCTTTTTTGAACGACCAGTTCGCATTGAAGGGAATAACAGTTCTGGCTTGTAGATTCAGCATTGTTATTCCGATTAAGAAGAGCGCATAAAAAATCCTTTTGATCATATGGTTTTTAACTTAGGGTATTTGTTTCGTTTTCAAATATAACCAACAAAAAGACAATGGCTAATTCAATGTTTTTTTGTGGAACAAAATGTTGAAAATAAATTTATAGGAAGTGATTTATTTTTCGTAAAATATTTGTTTTATTTCCTTATTAGTCTTTTTGTATGATATACACTACAACGTTTTCGGGAATTGCGCAAACGATTGACTGGATTTAACCTTGGGCAATAACTTAATAATTTATTTACAATTGTATTGTATAGTGTGATACTTGGAATCGATTAGAAACCGTTGATATTTGATTGAATTTAAAGAGGTATGTGAATCGGGAGTTAACATAGGATGATTTTTTGAAATTAACAGTACAACGTTAATAATTAAAGTAATTTTAACAGGCTAAACGAGGTGAAATCTTAATTGTCAAATGAAATATAAATTAATACCGGTACTTTGTGCTATATGTTTGCTTATTCAGGAGACGATTGCCCAAATTGCCATTATTCCGCATCCTCTGAAATATGAGATGGGACAGGGAGAGCTAATCCTGAAAGATCATATTGGGGTAGCTGGGGATGCCGCATTTGAATCTTCTCTGAGCTATCTCAGAAAATTGATGCTGGGCCGTTTTGGGATTTCAACCTACACTTCTTTGGAGAAGGACGCTAAAATTATTGTGAAGCACGACAGCAAACTGGAAAATGAAGCGTATCGCCTTAAGATCAATCACACGCAAATAGAGATCAATGCTTCTGCTCATCCCGGCTTTGTCAATGCGTTGTCTAGCCTAGATCAATTACTTGCTATCGCCGAAAGAAAAAACAGATCTTTTATCTTGCCGACTGTTGAAATTGAGGATAAACCACAGTTTGCCTGGCGCGGGTTTATGCTAGATGAATCACGCCATTTTTTTGGTAAGGAGAAAGTGAAGTCTTTGCTGGATTGGATGGCATTTTATAAGTTGAATAAATTCCACTGGCATCTGACAGATGAGCCGGCATGGCGTCTAAGTATACAGAAATATCCTTGGTTAACGCAAATTGGGGGAATTGGTAACTATCTTGATCCTTATGCGTTGGCACAGTCTTATAGTCAAGCTGATATCAGCGAGATCATAAGCTATGCTGCTGAACGTAATATTGAAGTGATACCTGAAATAGATATGCCAGGGCATGCCACAGCGGCAAATCGGGCTTATCCTTTTCTGTCCGGTGGAGGGAATGAAAAACATCCTGGTTTTACTTTCCATCCCGCAAAAAATACAACATATACATTTTTGACCGATGTTTTGCGTGAGGTAAAATCGCTGTTTCCTTCAGTGTATATCCATCTAGGAGGGGATGAGGTCGCCTTTGGCAGTGATGCTTGGAATAATGATGGCGAGGTGCAGGAACTTAAAAAAACAGCAGGACTAAAAACCAATAAAGCCGTTGAAGAATATTTTATTCATCGTATGGCTGATTCTGTAGCGAGGATCAATGGGAAAATTATCGTTTGGGATGAAATGGTGGATGCTAGCCTGGCTAAGGATCGGACCGTGATGATGTGGTGGCGTCATGATAAACCTGAGCAACTGAATCGGATTTTGAATAAGGGCTACCAGACGATATTAACTCCTAGGTTGCCGATGTACTTTGATTTTGTACAGCAAGAAAATCATAAGTATGGCCGCAAGTGGGGCAAGGGTTTTAATCCATTGCAAGATGTCTATAATTTTGCAGGAAACCAATTGGATAGTTTAGGTAAAAGAAAGAAACAGATATTGGGTATTCAAGCGAACCTCTGGACGGAAACAGTAACGAATGTCAATCGTCTGGATTACCTTGTGTTTCCAAGAATAGCGGCATTGGCTGAGGCTGCCTGGACACCGGGGGAAGCACGTAATTTTGATCATTTTACAACCAAACTTAAAAAGCATCTGCTTTTGTACCGTGATCAAGGCCTTTATTACTATGATCCATTTAAAGACGCAAACCCAGAACCGGCAGTAATCAAAAAGTCACAAAAACATTATATCGATAATCCAAAATAACGATTGTACTGACTTGATGTAATAGGCCGATAACAATAGCTTCTAGGTTGTTTGATAAACAATTTTAAAAAAATAACGATAGTATGAAATACAATAAATTAATCGCCGCATTGATTCTCGGCAATGTATTGTTGGGGGTGAAAACTTCTTGTGGACAATGGACTGGTCCACGTAAGAAAGTAGAAAACAGGATAGAGGTAAAATATGGACCTTTAACGCCTGCCCATCGGAAAGATGAGGCGATGGAGCGGTTCCGGAACTATGGACTGGGTCAATTTATCCATTGGGGCTTATATGCAATTCCGGGTAATGAATGGGAAGGTGTAAGTGCACGAAAAGGAGCGGCTGCATCCGAATGGATACGCACTTGGAGTGGACCTACAGCGCCGAAAGACTGGAAGAATACATATGATAATCTGTACAAACAGTTTAATCCTAAAAATTTTGATGCAAAAACTTGGGCAAAACAGGCCAAGGAAATGGGAGCGAAGTATCTCATTTTTACGACAAAACATCATGATGGATTTGCGCTATGGCCATCGGAGTTTACCGATTATACTGTCAAGAAAAGCCCATATAAAAAAGATATCGTAAAACAGGTGGTAGATGCTTACACTGCAGAAGGAATCGACGTGTTTTTGTATTTTTCAATTATGGAATGGAATAATTCAAACTATATGGGCAAAGCTCCCTCCACTCCTGAAGAAAAGGCTAAATTCAATAAGTTTTTGGAGTACACTCGTAATCAATTGCTGGAACTTCTACAAAACTACCCACAAATAAAAGGTTTTTGGTTTGATGGTACCTGGGATCAGTCGTGGATCCAGTCGTATGACTTTACCTATAAATTGGAAAAAGAACTGCGTGAAAAACATCCCGGATTGATTATTGGAAGTCGATTTAGAAATGACGAATTCGGGAAGCGGCATTTCGACTCCAATGGTGATATGCTGGGGGACTATGAACAGGGTTGGGAACGAAAAATGCCTAAGGAGTTTGAATGGCTGGAGGGACGTGACTGGGATTGCGTTATGACAATACCGCCGAATGGTTGGGGGTATATGAAGGACTGGTCGGGAATTTATACGAAGACCTCGGATGATCTTATTGATATGTTGATGAACTGCGTTGCCATGAATGGTAATTTTGTGCTAAACTTTGGTCCTGACGGAAACGGACGGATGCATCCTGGAGAAGACAAGCTGGCTAAAGAAATTGGTGAATGGATAAAAGTAAATGGAGAGGCGGTATATGGAGTCCGACATGCCGCTCTTGCGCCATCCAAATTAGGATATTTTACAAAAAAGGAGGACAATCTTTACCTTACGGTTTTTAATCGGCCAGTAAACAATATTGTGCGTATTGCTGTTCCTAAAAATGCAGCTGAAGTTCCGGTTTTAGCAACTATTCTTCAAAATGGACAATCTTTGGAGCTAAGCCATACGGATATCGGATTAGACTTGGATAAAAATACCTATTACGATATCGTACTTCCTAACTCTTTTGTTTCGAATAAAGCTTTTGTAATCAAAATGAAATTGGGAAAACCAAAATCACAAAGTGAAAAATTGATGGATGCAAAAATGTAGCAATAGCTTACACGTTAAATCTAAAAAAGCAGAACTTAACTCACTCTTGGAATTAAGTTCTGCTTTTTCTTTTAGACAAGACTTAGCAGCTCACCAGGAACGTGAATAATATGTTTTGCGTTATGTTGTCTCAGTTCGTTCTCGTCGCGAAATCCCCATGTCACACCGACTGCGGTCACAGCAGCATTATTGGCTGTATCCATATCAACAGAAGAATCGCCGACATACCAGCAGTCTTCTTTTGCTATACCAAGTGTCCTGAGGGTATCCAGGATGATGTCGGGATCGGGTTTGGCCGGATGTCCTGTGCGATGGCCAAGGATCAGGTCAAAAGTGATAGTGGGAAAATACCGCTTGATCAGTGGGATAACCGCTTCATGATATTTATTGGATGCTACTGAGATTAAATAGCCTTCGGATTTGAGTGTTTGTAGTAGCGAGACAATCCCCTCATAAGGCTTTGTATGGGATATTTTCTGCTGTTCGTAGTAGCTTTTAAAAGCTGTTAGCAGCGGTGTTATTATTTCCGACGTTCGCGCATGTTCGGGAAGTGCCCGCTCGATCAGCTTTTGTACACCATTACCTACAAATTTTTTGTAGGCCGATAGCGGATGTATGGGATAGCCGTATTGTTGAAGGATCGCATTGCAGCTGTCGCCGAGGTCTTGTAATGTATCCAACAGTGTTCCATCCAAATCAAATATTATTAGCTTCATGTGCTAAAGCTAATAAAAAATTATGAGGGTTTTAGAAGACTAGTTCCTGAATTAAATGGTGTTTTTAGTGGAGTTTCAAATGTTTTGAAAAAAGGTTTTGTATGGATGAAGAATTAAAGGCATGAGCTCGATTACTTCGAGCTCATGCCTTTAATTGAATTGATCTTTGGATTTGGAAAGTGCTAGCTTTGCCATGCGTAGGACGATGTCGTTCTTTGAGATTCTTAATCAGTATAGTATAATAGGATAGGATCAACTTGATGACGACTTATTTCCAAATACGAGTATCTATAGTTCCTTTTTTCGTGTTATCTAGATCTGGAAAGAACGTAAATCCTGTCGCTTTTTCCAGCTCACTTACCGTAAGTCTATACCTGTCAAAAGTACTTCCGGAGGGAGGCGTTGCATTGTCTATCTTATAGGCGATCGTGTAGTACTCGGCTCCTTTTTTCATCGCCAATGCTTTGAAATAATATTTTGGCTTTGCAATATCTTTCCCATCATTGTCCCGGGCAAAGTCAAGGAGGTTGTCCGTCTCGCTTGTCGGCATTGCTCCTGTTACTACGTACATGGTATCACATTGTGCAGTCCAGGTTCTTACTTTAGTTTCCAAGTTTGCCCAGATACCTTGATTGAGACGGGATGCTTGTGCGGTCATATTGGTAAAATAAAATGTTGTTTTATTATGAATTATATTCAAGTTGCGGTCCGCACTAGGGAGTTGATGACCACGGTCATAACCTGCTGGTTGGAATCCTTTAAACAGCAGGGGTTGGAATGCTGTTGACACAGCGGGATCATACCCCCATGCATCTGTTCGATTGCCGGAACCCAAAATGCCATTATACAATGGATAGGCTACCCAATAAGCCATCTTGAGTTTTTTACTGTATAACATGGCATAGTTTCTTTCTGTCTTTGCATCGGGAAGAAAGTGTTGTATAAAAACTTCATCATTATTCAGATTATTCATTTTGGGGATTTCCGGATAAGCTTGTGAATTGCCGGTTTCAGCACTTAGCTTATCATTGTTAATGCTGATATTAAAACGATAAAGATTTCCGCCGATAAGTTTTTTTAGCTGATCATTTTGTGGTGTTGTCCAGGTATAATGATCACCATTCGGAGCTATAAATTTAATTGCCTTTTGGGTGATGTCTTCCCCCGGAAGCAATATACATTCTATTGTAGCAGTTTGCTTGCTGCTCATCGTTACTTTTGCTTGAATATCTTTTTTCTCATTCGGATTGATATTCAATTTTCCTGTTGAGAGGTCAAATCCTGCTGTTGTATGTACCGATGGAATGCTGACTGTAATCTGACCGGCTTCCAAAGCGGCCGTATTGGTAACGGAAAGCTGAATGGAAATCTTGCTTAACTGTCTTACAAAATTAAGCGGGACGGTATTGTTCGTCTTGCTGATGTTTTTTGTATTGCTCGCATACATGAGATCCAATGCCGATAGGTTTGTTTGATCACTTATATCGATGGGGTATTTAAAATCGCTGATGGATCTGTAAGGATAATAGGAAATGAAATCTACTTGTTCATTGGGTAAATAACTGGGTGATTTACTTTGAAATATGTTGCCGTTGATGGTAAACAGACGGTTGTTGACTCCATTCACAATTGAGGAAAAGCTTAATGGCTGACCGGATTTGACCATAAAAACACCAATTTGATCATTTTTATTCCAAGAGGTTGCTGTCGGATTCGTATTAATTTCCCCAACGATGGTAGGCGTAAATTGTACTGGGGCTTGCTCAATTCTGACTCCATTTTTTTGACATGAATTGAATGTGAGCAATGCCATCATAAAATAAACTATTCGACACATGCTGTGCTGTGGAATAGTCATTGACTTGTAAATCATATTGGTCGTTAGTGTTTGTGAATAAAGAGCTGGCAAAAATACTCAAGAAAAGTAAAATTAAGGGGAAGCTAAGCTTACTTTTGGATAAATTAAGTATTTTGATAGTGTATGGCTTTGATTTTCAATATAATTATTAATCGTGTTTATTCATTTTACTCCATACTAATGGTTTATGCTAAAGGCTAATGTGATGCTGAATTATCGCTGATTATTTTATTTAGTGTGAGCAAAGTAGAACGTTGAAGAAGAATTTATTCTTCTTAGAAACTAGTTCATAATGGACTTTTTGTTGAAATTTTCCTAAAACAAAGAAAATAGCACAATGTTTGCTAGTAATGCCCGAACATATAGTGATTTGATAATATTAACCGCTACTGAAAAGCAATGAAGGAAGTATTTAAATTAGGAGTTGACGTGAACAGGCTTTGTGTGGCTTTGTGTGCGATTGTAATGACATTTACGCTGTCCAGTTGTTTTGACTTTGTCGAACAGATTGATCTTAAGCCTAACGGTTCGGGGCATATTGCAGCAACATTAAACCTAAGTAAAAGTAAAACAAAAGTTTCATCCTTGATGAAGATGAAAAGTATTAAAGGGATACAGATACCAACGCAAGCTGAGATGGAGAAGGAGATTCGGGCTGCGGTTCAGTTGCTTAAGCAGACAAAAGGTATCTCTAATGTCCAGTATCAAACAGATTTTACAAACTTTATTGTCAATATTTCGTGTGACTTTAGTCAGATCGAATCGTTAAACGCTTTTTCTGATATATTGGCTAATCGGTTTAAGACGAAAATCTCAAACTCAAATAGATACTACTATAATGCGCAAACTAACATATTTGAACGCAAATTTGTGACCTCGAGTCATTGGAAGGCTAAATTTAATCAATTGGGAAGCGATAACACGACACAGTTTGCAGATGCTTTTTATACCCAGATCATTCGATTTGAAAAGCCGATTGCGTCACAGGTGAATAATAAAGCAAAAGTTGCCGGAAACAAGAAGGGCGTACTGTTAAAGTTATTATTTACTGATCTGGTCTATGGTAAATCTACTTTGGCAAATAAAATCACATTAACAAAATAACCTATATGAAATCAAAAATTTTATTGTCCGGACTGATATGTTTCTCCTTAATGGGGAGTGTGAAGTCGCAAGATCTAATTAAGCTCATTCCCGAAGATGCTGAAATGATAGCAGCTTTTAATGTAAAGGAAATCGTTCAGAAAGCGAATGCAAATAAATTGAACGAGTTGCTTCAGAAGGCGGGCCTCTTCAAGCAGATTGAAAAGTCGGGTGCTTCAGTTGGGAATGATATCAAAAATTTAGGCATTGATCTTACGCAGACGTCTTATTTCTATAGCAGAAAGACAGATAGCGTGAGTTTTATCGAGTTTATATTTCCACTATCCAATAAGGGTCAATTTGAGAAGTTGTTACATGATGCCGGGGAACCTAAACCTCTTGCCAATGGCTATTCGACCATAGCGCTGAAACCAGGAAGTATGTTGGTTTACAACGAACGAATAGCACGTTTTATTTCTTCGACGATGAGTACAACCTTCTTTGATAATGACTCGGTTGCAAGTCGGTACGGGATCAAGAAGGTAGCCTATATGGCCCCTGCGGCTGATGCATATTCTCCAGAGATAGATTCTGCGGCGGCAGTTGCGGATTCGGCAGCAGTGGCGGTAGATTGGGAAGAAGGCGAAAAGGAAATAGAGCCACTGAGTCCGCCGATTATTGTGGAGAGTGTGCCCGATACGGTCGTCGCGAGTGTGGAGGCAGCTGTGCCAGTGCCAATGGATGTCGCTCCGGCGGAAATGCATGATCCAAGTTATTACGATTCACTTTATACAGCCTATGAGGATCAAAATCGAAAAAATGATTCCATCCGCAATGCGCTTCGCGATCAATGGTTGATGGGGGAGGCAACACGTTTACTTTCTACTTCTTATAAAGCCCTTTCCATTTCGGATCAGAATAAGGTACTAAAAAACCTGGGATTGATTCGTCTTTACGTACCTCATGTTGAAGAACTTTACCGCGGCCTTATGCCTTATAAATCGATTCCTTATCTCTACATGGGTATTAATATGGATAAGTTCAAAACCGGATATCAGGACGGAATACTCGATCTATCGCAGGACGGAAATGTATTGAAGTTAAAAGGGTCGATGGGCTTAGATAAAGATCTGGCCGACTTGTCCAAACGGCTTTATGCCAGAAAGCCAAATGGAAAATTCAGTAAATATTTGACGGATAAAACGCTTGGATTCTTTAACGTTAATATCAATTCAGAAGCCTATTTACGTGATATGCCTAGTTATATGGCAAAATACTATGGCGGATTATTAGGTCCTCAGCAAGATTTGGTGGAATGGGGGTTAATGGCACTTGAAGTTGCACTAGATGAGAAAGCAATTGCACAGGTGATGCCGGGGGATCATCTTTTTGTAGTTAATGGTTTGCGCAAATTCCGCAAAGAATATATTGATTATAGTTATGACGATGATTATAATGCAACGGAAGTAAAGAAAACAAAGGATGAAACCTTACCGGTATTTATCTGGATGTTTACTTCGAAGGATCAGCGTTTGATCAAAAGAGGACTCGATCTTGCAGTTGCCAAAACCTTAGGTAAAACACAAGATGGTATCTATGCATTTGCGTCGAAAAAAGCCATGGATTTCCCGATGTACGTGCTACTGAAAGATGACTTGGTGATGGTAAGTAATGATTCTTTATCGCTACATGATATCCGTCAAAATAAGATGACTGCCCCTGCGAATAAGGATTTTATTAAGTTGATGAAACAAAATAAAATGTCAGCAGCTTTTGACCTGCAAAAGTTGCCAGCCATGCTCCAGGAGATGGGCGTTAGTCCCGGAAGACAATGGGACAAAACTGTTGCACAACTGAATCAATATGGCAGTACGGCAATCACCTCGAAAGGAATTGTGGGGAACCGTATGGAGGCAGAAATGTCTTCAAAGCTTCCACAGACAAAAGAGGGAGCAATTAGCTACATGATTGACCAAATTTTATTAGAGATCGGAAATAAATAAGTAGATACGGAGCATCAAACAATTTAATTGTAAATTTGTTTGATGCAATGTTTGTAATATTATGGTTATATTTTTATAATGTTAATATAATATTATGTGTTTTTAGAGAGATAGTGGTATTTTTGTGGTTTGTTATTTGTGATAACGGATAACTAAACGATTTATACTTAATAATATAATATGGGGATATTTTCAAAACTATTTGGAAACAAAACTCAAGATTCAAAAATAAAGGTTGTAGGTGCACTCGCCTTTTTAGAAGTGGATATGCATAATCATATCCTCCCGGGAATAGATGACGGAAGTCAGTCCATTGAACAATCAATTGATTTATTGAAGGGCTTGGGAAGAATGGGATTTGAAAAATTTATTTGTACACCGCATATTATGGAAGGTGTGCATCCGAATTCAATCCAAACAATTGAAGATGCCAAAGACAAGTTGGTGAATGGTATAAAACACCTACCTAATATTCCTGAGATTTATCCTGCCGCTGAGCATATGATAGACGATGGAATTGCAAGGTTGATCGATGCCAATGAGCTTTGTGTGATGCCGGGGGGATATGTACTTATTGAGATGTCTTATCTACAGGAATCTAAGGCTTTATTCCAAACTATTTTGGATATTCAAAATCTTGGTTATCAACCAATATTGGCGCATCCGGAGCGTTATAATTATTACCACTATAATTTTAATATGTACAAGCAGATTAAAGATGCTGGTTGTATGTTGCAATTAAACCTACTGTCGATCAGCAGATACTATGGTGTTGAGGTGAAATCGGCAGCTTTAACGATGATTAAATCAGGAATGTATGATTTTGTCGGAACAGATGTACATCATAATCGTCATTTGACTGCGTTGGAGGAGATCGTTGCGAAATATCCCGTACGCGACTTGTTAAAAACATGTAATATCTTGAATCCTACACTCCAGGATCATTTGGGTAGCAATGAGAATGTTATTGCCGCTGGATAAAGGAAATAAAATTTACGATATAGAGATGCCCAAAAGGCATCTTTTTTTGTTTCTGTCAAGCGCAGCTATACGGTCATGGGGCGAATTATCAGTAGCTCTTTGTCCTTTACTGGTGGGAAGGATAAACCGAAATTATTTTCGATAATGCATGTGTTTTGCAGTCATAAAATTTCGAAAATTTGGCTACTTTTGGATTTAGCATTTTTCATATGAGAGGAAACAGAATTTTTATTCAAGATTGGATTGCACATCATACCTACCAAAAAGCAAATGATATAGATAGTTATTATTTAAAAGTTGCGAATCAGATCAACGATAATTTATCAACTTTATGGTTTGAAGAACCAGAGACTAATGATCTTATTCAGACTGATGCCTTAAAAACTTTAAGTATTTATCTGACCTGTTATTTGGAAGATGTTATTGCCAATACAGGGATATTTGCAGCTTTTAGAACTATCCACAAAGAGCTGTATAATCAATTTTTACCTTTCTACAAGGACGATAATCTGTTGGATTACTTTCCTGAGGATATTAATGGTGAAGACGTTGCTGTATTGACTTGGTTATTTTTTAGTGAACGCAACCCACACTTGTTTATCGATCCTCATGGCCGTTTGATACAGTTGATCACAGAATTGGCTTACGCTATTTTGGAGGAACATTATGAAGTGGCGCCAGAAAATCCCAAGTTAAAATTGGAATATTCACTGGGCGAAAATGCGAGTTACTTTGATGTTCGTAATTTTATAGAAAAACTTGTCGCAACAAATTATCTGACTGCTGGTGAGTATAACACCAACCTCAATCATCTTATGCAAGTTGCGGAATTGGGAAGATATCAACATGATCAGGCACAATTGCAGCAAATGGTTTACCGTGTTCGTGATAATCATTTTAACAATTATAGACTGCATTTATTTGCTCTTAAATCATCTGAATTTGTTGCAGAAGTTGTGGGTAAAGGACATGCGCTGTATAGTGCTGTTAAAACTTTAGGCAACCGCATCCATAGTTTTTTTGACTATGTCAAAATGGATGAACAATTTGTCCACGTAAAACATATTGGCACAAAAATCGAATTCAAAATTTTTAAGGATTCTATTCAAGAGTTTGTTGAACCGTCAGAAGTATTATCGTTCTATATGGAAATCGTTCCTTGGAAAGATGCTTGGAATCTCTCCGGAATTATGACGGTGGTCAATCCGGAAGAAGTGAATTTCGATCTGCCGGAACAATATGAAATGACCTACCGCATTGAAGCGATGAACGGCAAGGACAAGAGCTTGAAAAAAACAGAAAAGCAATTGAAAGATATGGGTAAATTATTCCAGTCTGAGCAAAAGGCTGCTGTAGCTTTTATGGAGGGACGAGAAGTGAAAGAATTTGCAAACAAATTCTTTCAAACATATCAGCAAAAACATCCAAGCAAAGAGGAATCAGCACTTCCAGAATCGAATTTAGATCTGACAGCAGATGCGAAAGTGACTGTTTTCTTTAACCCAAAGACAGGATTAGAGGTATTCGGTGGAATAGAAGAATTCTTTCCATTGGAACATAATCCATTTATTGAAAAGGAAGAGGAGGGAAGCCAAGCAGACGTCCCGTTTGCCCGTTATTTCTTGAATCTTTTGGTCGAAGACTTTTTCCCTAGTGAATTGCCAAAGTATTACGCCAATCTATTCAAAACGGAGGTAGATAAACAATTTTTCTTTCCGCTGGAAGAAGAAGTACTGGATTTTTTCCTGCGTTTTTATAAAAGGGGCAGTTACTTCCTAGGACCATTCCCATTGATAAAATAATCGCTCTTAGAGCGCCTAAATAATTTTTTTTCAATAAATCCCATTGGCATTTCCACTGGGATTTTTTATGCGCAATAAAAACTATCCCCGCGCACCATATCAATAGTGTGCGGGGATTTTTGTTAAAAACGTTACATTAAAAAGCGGTGGCGAATGAATATATTCGCTGATAGACCATTGAATTTATAGGAGAGATAAGAAATATTTTTATGGATAGTAGAAGAGATTTTATCAAGAAAGCATCCTTATTGGCTGGTATTTTTGGCTTACAGAATGCTGTACCGGATGCGATACAACGCGCTTTGGCGATTGAACCAGTTGCGGGGAGTTCTTTTTTAGATGCCGAGCATATTGTTTTGTTAATGCAGGAGAATCGCTCCTTTGACCATAGTTTTGGTACACTGAGAGGGGTTCGGGGATTTAATGATCCAAGAGCTATCCAGTTGCCTAGTGGAAATCCGGTATGGTTGCAGGCTTCAGCTTCAGGAAAGACCTATTCACCCTTTCGATTGGATATCAAGAATTCCAATGCCGCCTGGACAGGAAATCTTCCCCATTCCTGGGAAAATCAAATGGCGGCACGTAACCAGGGTAAACATGATAACTGGATTGACGCAAAGCGTCCCAGTGGAAAGGTGCTGAGTGAGATACCGCTAACCATGGGCTATTATACCCGTGAAGATATACCCTTCTATTATGCGATGGCCGATGCGTTTACAATTTGTGACCAACATTTTTGTTCTTCCATTACCGGAACGACTACCAATCGTCATTTTTTCTGGACAGGTACTTGTGTGCCTCATAAAGGTGCGAAACCGCTAATTCGTAATTCAGATATCTATTTCAACCGTTGGGCGCATTGGAAAACTTTCCCTGAGCGTCTGGAAGCTGCGGGTATTCCTTGGAAGGTATATCAGAATGAAGTCAGTATAGAGAGCGGTCTTGGTGGAGAAGAATGGTTAGGTAATTTTACAGACAATAACTTAGAGTGGTTTTCACAATACCATATTGAATTCAAAAAAAGCCACTTGGAATTTATGCGTAAGCGTGTCGTTGAACTACCTGCTGAGATCCAGGAGCTTGAAAAAGCATTAGCGAATAATGGAGCCGAAAGTGTACAGAAAACCCAAAATAAGCTTAAGCAAAAACAAGAGCAGCTTAGTAGTTATAAAAAGCAACTAGAGCGATTGACTGAACAGGCCTTTCAACGACTTCCCAAAGAGCAAAAAGCATTGCATGAACATGCTTTCCAGACCAATGAAGATGATGCATACTATCGAGAGACGGCTTCCGTCCTACATGAAGGTGAAGAGATTACTGTTCCAAAAGGGGATGTACTCCATCAATTCCGGAAAGATGTCAATTCTGGGAAATTGCCAACAGTATCATGGCTTGTCGCCCCACAATGTTTTTCGGATCATCCAAGTGCGCCGATGTATGGTGCATGGTATGTATCCGAAATCCTGAATATTCTGACTGAAAATCCTGACGTGTGGAAGAAAACAATCTTTATACTAAACTACGATGAGAATGATGGTTACTTCGATCATATTCCACCGTTTGTAGCACCTAATCCGGCAGATGCACGGTCAGGAAAGACTTCAGCAGGCTTGGATTATAGTGGTGAATATGTAAGTCTGGAGCAGGAACTTGCCAGCGGTGAGAAAAAGGAACACGCTACAGAGGGACCGGTTGGTCTGGGCTATCGGGTACCTTTGATCATTGCATCTCCATGGAGCAAAGGCGGCTGGGTTAATTCGGAGGTCTGCGACATCACTTCGACCATTCAATTTATGGAGTATTTCTTCGACAAGAAGCTTGGTAAGGATGTGAAAGAACACAACATCAGTTCGTGGCGCCGTGCCATTACCGGAGATCTGACTTCGGTATTTCGGAAAGCAGAAGGTGGTACCCATGTGGAATTGCCGTTCTTGAACCGCAATCAACAGATTTATGCAATTGATCAGGCCAAATCCAAACCGCTACCGAATAACTTCCATGTATGGACTGCTGATGAAATGCAAGCTTTACAAAATACGAGAAAGGCTGCACAATTGGCAAGACAGGAAAAAGGTCAAAAAAATTCCAATGCGCTGGCCTATGAGTTATATGCAAGTGAAACTATTGATAAGGACAGCGTAAAACTGACGATGTCCGCTGGGAATAAGCTATTCGGAACGAAATCCCTAAGCAGCCCTTTTAATGTGTATAGTGGACCGAACTATAAAGATGGTGTCAGTTTCTGGCCTTTTGCGGTGATTGCTGGTGAAGAATTGAGTTTTGACTGGAATCGAGCTGACTTTAAAGATGGATATTATGATTTAACCGTATACGGGCCAAATGGGTTTATGCGTAGCTTTAAAGGGAATGAAGAGCCTTTGGTTGTTGTCGCTACTTATGAGATCGGAAAGCAAGGTATCCCCACGGGAAACCTTATCTTGGAAGCGACCAATAAAGGAGACAAATCGCTGCATTTACAGGTGAAGGATAATGCCTACAGTTCTTGGCAGAAAAATACCGTACTGGGAGTGGGTAAAACCATCAAATGGGTTGTAGAATCGCATAAAGTTAGTGGTTGGTATGATGTTACTTTACAGATTGTGGAAAGTAAATTTGTCCGCCAATTTGCCGGTCGTGTGGAGACAGGAAGTCACTCGAAGACTGATCCACAATTGGGGTAATGACCATATAAGCAAAGCAGCGAATAGAGTTGGCCTATTCGTTATATGAACAAAAAAAGATCCCAGCTTTTATTTGAGCTGGGATCTTTTTTGTTTCGATCGGTTGATATTCGGTTTTTATTTTTTAATCCATTCTTCAAGCAAAGCTTTTAACTTTGGATCGCTTGGTCTTGGGCTATCTGCGGTGATGAGGTTTCCGGCTTTATCTATCAGAATATAACGTGGTATACCATTTACTTTATACGCATTTGTCAACTCATTTCCCGGTCCCGCGTGTAATTGAATTCCTTTGATATTTTTCTCTTTAACATAGGTTTCCCATTTTGGTTTGTCCTGGTCGACTGAGATACCTACAAATGCCACTGGTTTTTCTTTAAACTCTTCATTTAGTTTTTCCCAATGGGGTTCTTCCGCACGACAAGGTCCACACCAGGTCGCCCACATATCGACCAATACTACCTTACCTTTAAGATCGGCGAGACTTGTTTTCTTGCCACTAAGATCGGGATAGCTAAATTGGAAAGCAGGTACACCTGTTTTTGTTTCTACCAATCGCGCTTCTACAACTTTTGCCCGTTCGATTTGCTCAGGTAGCGTAAAATACTTCTTGTATTTCTCATTCATTTCCTGAAAGTCGCCATAAGAACGTGCTCCCTCAAGCCGCTGCAATACGTATTGTCCTTTTAGTACATCGGGGCCGATTGCCGCTACTTGTTGATCAAATGTTGGTTTGGAGGAAAGATCCAGCTTACGATAGATCATATTACTCATAAAGCGGTCGCCATACGGAAATTTTAATAATTCGGTCGTCAGATAACGATCGGCGTTGAACTGGGTATAAAAATCACTCATTTCCTCTTTACTTGGATGGGCTGTACGTGGCATGTACAGATAAGAGATTGCATAATAGGCAAAATCATAATCGACTAGTTCAGGGAAAAATTTGTCAAAATTGGAATTTCCTGTTTTTGCGCTCTTTTTGATAGCGTCCAGTTTTCCTTTGAACTGCTCGACTTCAGGGAAGAAATCGACATAGGTGCTCATTCCTCCTGGAGTGGTGCCTTTATCGTGAAAAGTTTTCGACGCTTTGTCCCAAGCGTATAACGTTTCATTTTCTGGACTATTTTTGCCTGTTAATTCATAATCATTTTGACTTAATTTTAGGTTTAAGTCCTCGTTTCCCTTGAAGTAAAAGCGAAAAAGTCCCTGCTGATTCTGGGCATTCCCACTACCAACAGAGTACAGTCCTTCGTATTCAGGCGTAAAACGAAATGCAAATCTTCCCGATGCGTCGGGAATGGATGTTGCGATTTCCTTCAATCGACCATTGAGTACTTTAAATAGTCCGACACGTTTTACTTTTGCGGGATCTGTCGTTCCGGTGATGTTGCTTGGCTGTTGTGCGAATGCGACAATCGAGCAAGTCAGGGCAGTGAGCAATAAAATAGTTTTTCTAATCATGATATAGAGGGTTAACTTAATTTAAATGGAATAATTTTCTTAATATCCTTAGCTTGATATAAACTGGCATCTTTTCTTTTTATGGCCTCATTTAAGTCTTGCAGGTCTTTTTTGTCGATAGTTTGGAATGGAGATGTTAAATCTGATTTCAGCAGTTTTTCCATCCCTTTGGAAGCTTGATCAAAATCTTTTAAATAGTAATTTAATAGTATCAGCCGATAACAATCTACGGGGTCCGGTGTGTTTCGTTGTTCTGCGGCTAGATATTCAGCTCGTATAGATTTTAGGATTGCCGGGTTCTTTGACTGATCAAGAATGACCGGCCCAAAGGCATTGCTGCGTTCATCCCAAGTAGGGTAAAGTTTATATTCGTCAATCAGGGCTAGATAGCTGGCCGCATTTTGGGAGCCGGCATAGTAACTCGTTACAAACCCGGGTAAAAATGCCTCCCATAATTTATCGTTGAACGTAGGACGTATATAGGTCAACATGGTCTTTAGGCTGTCCAATTGCTGTACTGTTCCATATGCTTTACTTTTTGCTTTGGCAATTGTTGAAATTTTGTTGCGGAGTAGATTTCCGCCATATCGTTTAATTAATTCTGGAAGGTTTGCATAAGCCCAATTATTGTATTTTGTAAAGGAAGTAACGCTATTGGCCAAGAAAGCGGTTTCATTGAACAGATCTTTCTGTTGCTCTAGATATCCTTCGAGTTCCGCAAAATCGTGTTTTTCGCCGGTTTTGATAAAACGTTCGCTGTAAGCTGCAGGATAGACGTTGTCCAATGTATTGTTAAAGGCGAGGTATTGCCCAGATTTATTGCGCTGGACAGCTTCTTTTAGTAAAGGGACAAATCGGTCCACACCAAAGAAACCGGATTCAGTCATTATGGTTTTGCCTTCGGGGTTTACGATGACATAGGTTGGAAATCCGGGCGCGCCATATTTGCGGGCTAATTTCTTTCCGTCTGCCTCTTTCATGACATCTGTTTTGTATAGAATGTAATTAGTACTTAACTCCTGAGCTACTATTGGATCCGGAAATACTTGTTTGTCCATTTCTGCACAGGGCATACAACCAACAAAGTACAGATCTATCAGAATGAGTTTATTTTCTTTTTTTGCCTGTGCTTGGCATGCCGCATAGCTGCCCTCGAAAGCTTTTCCCTGTGCGTTCGCCGTGCTTGAAATGAATATTCCGTAACAGATCGTGATAATATAAAAAATAACCTTTTTCATAAATTTTTTTGAAAATTAGAGATAGTATATCTTGTTTAATGGGATTAGATGTTGATGATATTCTTGTCAGACGTGGTCACGGAAATTGATTCTGCTGCCGATCTTAATCGAATTTCATCTATCAACGTTGGATTTTTTTTCAACTGATCGACTGTATATTTGTCAATGCGTTGGATTAAAGTACCTGCTTTCAGACCGGCTGGATTTTCGGCCGATCCGACGACGCTCAAAGCTTTCAGTTGCCCGGAATTATCCCAGCCAAACTGATAATTTTTAACTAAGAAGTCCTGTGGGTAAGCATGTAATCTATTGGGAGCAAAGTAAGCCTCACTTTCGGCAAGATTGATGGTAATATTATAGCGGCTTAACAGGCGAATACCAATGGATCCGTCGAAACCAGGTTGCCATTGTTCATTTCCAGCACTGCCGCCCATTAATGTCACAGGCAAACCCTGCATTGGGGGGAGGGGAGAAATGGCAAATTGGTAACTTTTGCCCGAGAAGGTGGGAGAGGAAACACCCATGCTTACGGTCGCTGCCTGCGCTTCGGGTTTAAATCCACTGACCAGCAGCTTGTTATGACGTACAAATGGACGGAAGCAGATCAGGTCATACGAAGCACCGGTGTCGAAAACAAAATGGCCTGAGTAGTTTTTGTCCTTGACGATCTCAAGCTGTCCGGGCAATATCATTACACCGGCAGGCATTGTAATAGGTACTGTAGTTCCCTTACCTTTATATTGAAAATCCCCGAAATCGTACAAGGAAATCGTATTTTTATCGTAGTCGATATGGGTAATAAATTGGCGTATCAACGTATTGCCGATAATGCCATCGCCTTCTTTGCCCATTTCAGGAAAGATAGCAATTCCCTGTCCAGCCAACTTAAGTGTGTCTAATCGAATACTATTGTTGTCAGATACCTGAATCTTTGTATTGCCGCCGACGACGGAGGCGTTATTTTCACGCGTTACCTTTAGGCCAATAGCATCAGCAAGCTGCTTGTTCACGGCCATGCCATCTGCTCCGGTGTCAAAAAGGAGCCTTAAAGGTTTTTTGTATCCATTGATTTTTACCTGCAGGTAAATGGAACCATTCTTGTTTTCAAACGGAATTACAGCTCGTAATTTGGGTTTGCTTTCTCTTTTTAGTCCATAGAGCTGATCAAAAAGACTGAAGTGGACCAGTTTTCCATTGCTATCGATGAGGGCCTGATTGGTTGTTGGCTTATCTTTAGCATCTATGGTTTCTATTTGAAGTAATGTCCCTCGATCTGTTTTATTTTCTGACAATATATGTACAGATTTTAAGGGATAGTTTTTAATAATTTGGTTTAATCGGAAGCTTGCTCCTGCACCAGTATGTCCTGCTACGGAAAAATTTGGTGCGAGTTCACCTAATATCATAGAGGTGTCTTTCTGTTCAAAACATGTCAGTAGTTTAGCTGGTAATTGTGCCGCTAGCTGAGCTTTTGACCATGATACCCAGACTGTCAACAGTAAGAGGCTCCCAGCTTTGATTATTGGTTTATAAGGCATGGTTTTTAAGTTATTGTCTTTAGTAATTGATCTCATTAGGTTAGTAGCCGTAGATGTTTTTCAGTGCAATGTCAATGTCATCTGTTGCTGAGGCAATAACCCGTAAAATGATTTTTCCATTTTCATCCACCAGAATTTTTGTTGGAAAACCACTGATCTGATATTCTTTTACAATATCCATTTGCTCCTTGTTCTCGTTATTTAAGACATTTGTCCAAGGCAAATTGAGTTCTTCTATAGCTTTGTGCCAGCTGTTTTTTGATTCATCAAGTGTTTTACCTCGTTCTTGGGCAATACCGATAATTTCAAAGCCTTTATTTTTGTAACGACTGTAAAGCTGTTGGAGGTGTGGCATACTTGCACGGCATGGGCCACACCAGCTGCCCCAAAAGTCCAACAGAATAACGCGGCCTTGCATCTTTTCTAATTTAAAAGGAGTTCCGGTGGCGGTTGTCCGTGTGAATTGTGGGGCCATTTTCCCTTTCGCCGTAACGGTTTCTTTGGCAATTGTCGATGCTATTGCTGTACCCCTGTCTGTTGATTTGTAGGTGGAGTCAAGACGACTAAATGCTAATTTGTAATCCTCAGATGTATAACTGGACTTCATTCGGTAAAGTAAAAATAGACTGACAAAGGATTTAGGATGATTTTCTATAAATTTCTTCTGAAGGTCATTTTCCTTTTTGCCCAATTGACTAAGTTGTTCGAGTATGGTTTTGCCTTCTGGAGATTCACTACTTATCTTTCCCTGTAGGATTGGACTATATAATGTATTTTTTTGTTGTACTAATCGGGCTGTGGACTGACGAAGGCTATTGTAGTCATTGTTTTCTTCTCCACCTTCTACATGTGAAAGTTCAAGTTCCTCGGCATTGCCATTAATCAAGATATCATCTTTAGAAATAAAAATATTGAGCGGATGGCGCATGACCTGTTGTAATGCGTTGGTGATTTGATCGCCACTGCTTGTCCGTAACATTGCGTCAATCACTTGCACTTGTTTGGGAACCTTGATTTCAAATAATCCATCATTTATTGGAGTTGTAAAACCTAGTCTTTTGCCTTGATTGTCAGTAAAAGAAACGCTTAACTTCGTAGCAGGATCCGCTGCAGACGATGTAATTTTTCCTTTAATTGTAACGCTATCCCCCTGTGCATATAGGGGCGCGGGAGACAACGTTAAAAATAGGAAGTAAATCCAAAGTTTGTTCATACCTATTTCGTTGCTAATTCTTTTTCAAGGAGCTGTTTTAATTCTGGGTTCGATGGACGTGGTGAATCTATGGTGACAACTTTTCCCTGTCTGTCAAAAACCATGAAGCGTGGAATGCCCGTAATTTTGTAATATTTGGCAAAATCTCCCCACCCGGAAGCAAAAAGCTGCAGGCCACCAAGTTGTTCGTCTTTAATCATTTTTAGCCACTTCGTTTTATCTTTTTCTTCATCAACCGAGATGCTCACCACCTGAACATCTGTACCATGCATTTCTTTTTCAAGTTTTTTGAGATGCGGTATTTCTGCTTTACAGGGGCCACACCAAGTTGCCCATACGTCGATTAAAACTACTTTCCCCTTTAAGTCGGCGAATTTTATGGTTTTTCCGTTATTGTCAGGAAAAGAAAAATTAAGACCTTGGTCTCCACTTTTTAGCTGAGCCATGTTATTCATGATCCCTGTTGCACGTTGCTTCTGGCTTGCAGTTAGAAAACACGCTTGATATTTATCTGCAGCCTCCTTATAGCTTGCATAATCTTTTTGTCGGCTCAGATAACTCAATACGACATCACCTTTTAAGGTGTCATTTGGAAGCAGATCAATATCTTTTTGTAGCCCTTCAATTCCCTTAGTATAAGGAATATTTGCCGTTCGGCGTACGACAGATGAAACACCGTTTAAAGTGCGATTTCCCCAGGGAGTTTGATAGACTAATGCGGCGTTTTTTGCGAAGTTGGCTAACGTTAGGCTTTTGTAGTAATCCGTATACTCTTCTACAGCGGGATGTGCTGAACGTGGTGTATTTAAGAAATTTGTCGCATTCGCGGCAAGATCCCATTGAATATAATCTTGTAATTTTGTATCGAATTTTACATTTCCACTTTTGTTATTTTTTGTGAAGGTATTGGCTTTGGCAACAATATTCTCCAGATCCGGAAAAAAATCGACAAAAGTACTTTGGGTTTTCATCCAATTGAATGCCTTCTGTTCTATTGGGTTGACTTCGTCGTGCCAACGGCTTAGAATCTGGTTTTCCTTGCTGTTATTTGTGCCGGTCAATTGGTAATTTTTTTCAGAAACGGTCAACTCAAGTTGATCGCCCGGCTTGAAATAGAAGATATTATTCTCGGTTTGACTCCCTATTGTTCCTGAGCCGATGGCATAAAATCCCTCGTACTCAGGATAGAAGGTGAAGCCAAACTTTTTATTCAATTGCGGCTGTGCCGAAGCAATCTCCACCATATCGCCGTCGACGACCTTGAAGAGCTTTACCGGTTTGATAAACTCTTTGTTAAATGTCCCTTTGATTAGGACTGGTGATTGCGCAAAAACTGCGCTTGTGTTGAGTAACGTTATAATGGTTATGATGTATTTTTTCATTTTTAGTATTTTATAGGTAATGAGGGGCCTAATAAGAGCATGGGTAAGTAGAGTCATAAACGGATGGTGCAATATAGATTATTGCGCGTGCTGTTCCGGTTCCTTCGAGAGTCTGTGCTGGATTTGAGTCTAAGTTCCCCGAGTTTTTTGTAAACATTCTGATTTTATAATTCGATCCGATTTTTGTCCCAATTACGAAGAAATTGAAAGCATATCCCGATTCTAAATATTTGAGATGTTTGATAAAGGTAATCTGTTCACCTCCAGGTGCACTAAATTGCAACTGTTCAAAACTATTGCTCAGATTTTTGCTATATACTTGGTTGTTGTTGACAAAATATAGCAGGTTTTCATCTTCAAATAATAAGGTATGTAGGCTAGCGTTATATAGTTTAGAAGAAGGTCCTATGCTATCTTTTTTTATTTTTAAGACATACTTGTTTTTTTCCAGCATACATAGGGATTTCAAGCTAGGGTCGGTTTTGTCCTGCAATATTGCGTAGCCAACAGTTTTGTAGTAATAATCGGGGGTGGGTAAATAAACATTCGACTTCATTCCCAAAAACAACGCTTTTTGGTTGTTGTTCGTCGTGCTGAAATCATTGTTAGCATCATTTGAAAATATCGTCATGCTAGAGCCTGATCCATTCGCGAGCGTGACGAAATTTCCGCCAATGTTGTCGAATAGAATAGGATCATTACTAGAGCTAGAGATCATGAATTTTGACAATTCGTAAGCGCTGTTGTTTCCATCGATCATTGCTTTGTTTCCAAACTGGCCGGTATTGGCGCTCATGGCATAGATATTATATAGCTGCCCATTATTAAGAATATAATTGGCGCTACTTCCTACAAAAGCTCCGGTAGTTCCGGATATCGTTTGTGGTCCTCCTAAGAATAAGTTCTGCTTATCTCTTATTTTCTTTAGATTATTGACATTAATAGCTTGCACATCTTTTTCTGTTACGAGAAATAAAGCCCGGGTATTTGAATAAGAAGCGGGATTTAAGATATTGCTTTTGTAACTGGAAGAAAAACTGATGAAATTTGCCTTTCCTGCTATTTTTTGATTATTTGCGGTGCTGTATACATTTTCGATTTTTCCATTTACCGAATTATTTTGTGGGGTAAGGTAGAGGTCTAAGTCTGAATTGGTTCCATCATCTTTAAGAACATACCAACCCCGTGTGAACTGTGTACTTACGGTTACGGTAGCAGTTTTGTATTGGGTATAACCCGTTTTTTTGTTTTTAACGATACAGACTGCAATCCAGTCCTTGGCATCCTCCGTGATAAAATAGCGAAGGTTCTGGCTGCGGGCGATTGTATCCAATGGTTCTGTTCTTCCTTGAACATTTGTTTCGTAAAATCCCCATCTATATTCTAACTCACCTTCCTTATTTGATTTTGCCGTTGGAGATATTTTTAACGTGTCTTTTAACGAAATGACAGCATATTTTGACTCAATGCCTTCGATATCGATATGTTCGTTTTCACTATAGTCATAGTTGCTTTTATCTTTTGAGCAGGATAAAACCAATAGGAATCCTAGGAGTAATATGTAAATATTTATCTTTTTCATCGCTTGTGATTAATTAGGGAAAGTAATGAGATCACCATTTTCGGCGCGTAAAGGTGCACTCGGATGTTGTATATTGTAATCGATGACTGCCATTCCAAGGACAGATTTATAATAGTTCATTTGATCTAAAGGTAGAGTGGCTATAAAATTTTGATCCCAACGCTGACCCGTAACCTCAATCATAAATTCATGTTTTCGAACACTGTACGCTCCGAAATAATAGGTGGAATAGGATGCTGTCCAGGCATTCGGCTGGCTAAGACGATCGGTAAATTGTAGTTTTCGCCAAGATTTCGTGGGTTCACCAATAGCAAAGTTTGCGTTAGCGACAATGGAAATGCCAAGGTTGACAGTTTTGTTTTTTAATTCACCATCCCGTAAGATCACGATAGGTACCCTTGTATGTACAGAGTCGGATTTGATAACGTAAAGATCGGCAACAGCAGGATCCTCAAAAGCAATGAAATGTTTTCCGGGGATCGCATTTTCCACGCCCTGCAATTGTAGTTGTTGAAGCTGATATTTCCGGTCTTTTTTCGATGTTTCGCCAACGGTGTAGATATCAAAATACACGGTATCTTGATGCGTATCCTTGGATTCGTAAAAGAATGTTTCAGATTTTAACGAATCGGTATATTCATTGAGTTTGAGCGTAGAAATGGGCGGTCCAAATTGTACTCTTGGAATATCATCAAAGATATAATATTGGTCTTTTTTGCAGCTATTGAATGAGAAGCATACAATACCAAAAATGATTAATATAAAATATAGTTTCATAACGGGGACTAATTAATGGATTCAACTGTTGGCATTGGCAAGAGGTAATTGACCACTGCATTTGAGGGGGCAAACACTATTTGAGGTTTTGGAATATTCAGTCTTTTGTAAGCGTAAAAAGCCTGTCCCTCACCGTAGAATTCTTTTCGGTATTCTTTGATGATCTCGTTTAGTAATGTTGGAACGTCGCCCGGTATAGTGAGACTGGATATATTCCGATTTGTCCTAAATGTTTTTAAATATTCGACCCCCTCGTTGAACGGTGCTGTTTCTGCCAAAATCAGATAAAGTTCACTCGTACGTATCATTGGAAGTTGTTTGTAATCTGTTAAAACAGTCACATTGTCTGCCGTAACCCAAAACTTTCTAATGACATTATATTTGGAACCACTAGTCAATGTAACAATATTCCAAAGGGAAGATTCCCTAAAATCAGTTCCGGTATTTCCGTATAGTTGATTCGTGATGGTTGTTGCAGATGTACCTTTGCGATAGGTTGCATTGCCAAAGTTGTCCGTGTAGGTTTTTGCTAAATCAAAAGCGTAAAGTCCGAATATCTGTTCTGAAGTCAAGATATAATTGGTTGCTGTAAACTCTTTCCCTGTTGCCAACTTGAATTTCGCTTCTCGGTCCGAATCTTTTGCGTCAATCACCTCTTTGGCAGCTTTGTAGGCATTGTCTTTGTCGCCATACCATAAGCTCGCGCGCGCTTCTAATGCTTTCATTGCGTAGTAGTTCATGCGCATATTGCGATAAGATAGGAAGTCATCCAATGGTTTGTAATTGCTTCCAAAACCATTCGGATTTCTTACGTCATTCATCGAATAGGTAAGCATGGGGTCGAATTCTTTGATGAGTTCTTCAGCCTGTTTCAGATCTGTAAAAATTTTGCTTTTAAATTCTTCATAAGAAATATGCTGATGGATCTCTCTGTTGAATTCTGTTACATAAGCAAGTTGATTTCCAGTGGATGGATCACTTGGGATCGGGCCATATAGCCGCATAAGATCAAAGTGTATATAGGCACGTAAACCCAGGCATTCTGCTTTGATCACTTGATATACCCCCTCGGTCTTGAAAACAGATTTGTTGGCTTCTAAATTCTGCAGAATAGAGTTAATTGAAGCGATTGTAGCATATTGCTTGGCAAATATGGCATTGAATTGATCAATTACTCGATTGTCGGAATAATTGAAAAGGCCCAACTGTTGTTCCACAGTATTTGTGGTCACGTCCCAACTGGAGACTAGGCTTTCTAATGTTCCAAAAGTTAAAGCTTTTCCATAGCTTGCGCTACTTTTTGCAGAAATATAAACGCCTGCCAAAGCATCTTTAAACCCTTGTTCGGAATCGAATAACTTATCTGCAGGTATTTGGGTTCGAGGTAAGACATCCAAAAATTTATTGCATGAACCTAAAAATAAGGAACTTACTAAACTCGCTAATATGATGTGTTTTTTCATTTTATTAAAATGTTGCGTTAAGACTAAAAGTTACCTGCCTTGAAAATGGATAATTTGTTCCCCGTTCCTGGCGGATACTCGAAATGATAAATGGATCAGATACATCCAGTCCTATATTGACGTTTTCGAAGCCAATTTTCTTTACCCAGTTCATGTAACGAAAATCATATTGGAAATTGAAACTTCTCGCATATATGGTGTTTTCATCTTGGACAAACCGGGATGTTTTATAGGTTGGGTTTGTATTTAAAATCCCTTTGAATGGTGCATAATCGCCGGGATTTTGCCATCTGCCAGTATAGACGCGTTCATCAACATTATATTTGTAACTGCTGGTTTCGACTCTTTCGGCCAGCGTTCTATTGTAAGTCTGACCGCCAAAACGATAACCCAACGAAGCGGTAAAGGTGAATCCTTTGTAGCGTAGCATTGTATTGAAATTACCCCAAACTTTAGGGTCGGTGTTTCCGACAGCAGTAACGTCTTTAGAGCCCCAGGTGTAAGTTGGCGTGCCGTCAGCAGCGAGATAAAGCTCTTTACCTGTGCTCGGATCTATTCCGAGGGATGGGACTACCCAAATTGCGTTGCTGGAATATCCCTCGATGTACATTTTGTTGGCATTATAAAGATCCCCCTGAAGTGTTTTCTGCGCGTCTTTTAAAGCTTGTGAAGTTTCAAGTACCTTATTTTTGTTATGCAATACTGAACCAGATAATGACCAGGTTAAACCGGTTGGCTTTTTCATCAGATAAACTGTCGCATATAACTCGAATCCTTTATTTCGTAATTTTCCGATGTTAGCGGTGTAGTAATTGACACCTGTTGATGCAGGGGTATTAACGGACGAAACTAGATCATTGGTGTTTTCAATATAATAGTTGGCCTGTAGCGTTACATAACGGTCGAAAAGGTCGATATCTGTTCCGATATTGTATTTGAGCACTTGCTGCCATTTTAGATCTGGATTGCCGAGCCCCAAGATATAAGCTCCCAGCCAATTATAATATCTATCGGAAGTGTAATAGCCATAAGTAGTCAAGGCCTGGTAAGTATTGAATTTTGTAGACCCGGATGTCCCTACTGACCCGCGTAATTTAAGTCGGTTGACAAACTCATTCTTTTTAAAGAACTTTTCTTCATGTAAATTCCATCCGAGACCCGCAGACCAGAAAGGCGCAAAACGCTTGTTGGCACCAAATTGTGATGAGCCATCCATACGGAAAGTTCCATCAATAAAATAGCGGTTGTTATAATTGTAGTTCGCATTTCCTACAAAGCCTACTGTCCGATAATAGTACTCATTACCTGAAGGTTTTCCATCTTTCATATATTGCAATGCCATCGATGGAAAATCAAGATCACTGTTTGGGAAACCTTCAGCGGCGTTTGTCAGTTGCGAGGTGTTATCCTGAAAAATATTCGCCTCGGTTCCGACAAAAATCTGATGCTTTTCTTTTATTTTTTTGCTGTAGGATAGATTTAAAGCTCCCTCGTATTTCATTCCACGATTGAGACCAATCCAATAAGCCCCTTTTCTAAAGACATCAACTCCAGTATAATTGGCAAAGTCAGTATGTTCTGCTGGTTTAAACGCATCGGACTGTTTATCCGATTTCGTAAAACTGAATTTACCAATTAATCTTAATCCTTCTTGAATCGACCATTCGACAGCAGTCTGATTGGTAATATCTGTTTGTTCTCCTTTGTCAAATGTTTTTAGACTAGCATTATACAAGGGGTTTGTCGGAAGGGTTGTCCATATATTTGAATAATCAGTTGTACCCGGATCTCCCAATACTTTATTTACGTTCCCATCTTTATCATAAGGGCGCCAATACGGATTGAGGTCGAAATAATCACTGAATGATCCATATGGTGACTGTTGATTCTTAATATTATTGATGTTTAAATAATTTCTAAATATTAAATTTTTGTAGGTATAAGATAGGGTAATAGATCCATTCAGCGTATTTCTCGAAGACCCTTTCATGACACCGGCTGTATTGTTATTTTGAATGCCAGCTGAATAACGGAACTGGTTATCCCCGCCTTCCAGTCTTAAATTACTTCTTAATGCGTATGAAGTGCGCAGTGGAATAGCCATCCAGTCCGTTTCTACGCCGCTATTAACTTCATCTAACAGAAAATTATAGTAACGCTTATTCGGCATATCTGTACTTGCGTTCGGAGAGTCATAAAGCCCGGTAATACGTTCTAGCTCCAGCTTGTCTCTTGCATTAAGGAGGTGGTAAGCCGATAAGTCGGCATTTTCAACCTTTAGCTCTGACCCAAAACTTAGGCGTAATTTGCCTGGTCTCGGAAGTTTTGTTGTAATGACGATGACACCGTTAGCACCTCGAGACCCGTAAAGTGCAGTTGCGGCGGCGTCTTTCAAGAGGGTAATAGAGGCAACATCATTTTCATTAATATCTATCAGTGCCTGAAGGGATGTCTGGAAACCGTCTAAAACAATCAGCGGTGTGTTGAGCTGACTTGCGGATTCGCTCTGAATTTCATTCACATTGGGAATACTGGAATTTCCGCGCATCTGAATTTCCGGAAGTCGATTAGGATCGTTACCAAAAAGATTATTCTCAATGATATTAAACGATGGATCGATATTCCGTAAGGAAGTTACGAGATTTCTTGCTCCATATTGCCTCAGTTCTTTTGTCGTAATTGTACGTGATGCTCCCGTAAAACTTTTGTCTTCCTTTTTAAAAATACCTGTAGAAACAACAGCTTCCTCAAGCGCATTTTCTTGTTTTTTTAAGCGAACTATCATCTTCTCCAGATTTAAACTCGCTTTAATTTCCTGTCTTTCGTAGCCTAAGGAAGTTATGACCAGAATTTCATTTAATGAATATATAGGCAATGTAAAGCTTCCATCGGGCTGAGTAATGACGCCTTTTCGTGCATCTTCTTTGAGACGAATGGATGCACCCGAAATAGGTTTTCCTTCGTTGTCGATGACTCGCCCTTTTACGTATTGCTGTTGCATAGTCGAGATAATTCTTTCAGCTTGCGATGTTACCATAGCGAGATTTTTGGGCCGCTCGGTATTCTTTTTGACAACTACAGTTTTATCAAAAAAGTCGTAGGACAGATTGGCTTTACTAAGAATTACATTTAATGCCTGTTTGAAGGGCATTTCTTTGATTTCCGCTGATAAATCAATAATTTGGTTGATCTCATTTTTCTTGTAAAAGAACGAATAACCACTTTGTTTTTCGAGGTTTCTCAAGATCGATTCAAGGCTCGATTTCTGCTTTTTTAAGCTAATCTGTTGGGCATAGGTATTTGCATCTACTTGCGACAAACCTAGACCAAGTAGTAGGGTGATTAAGTTGATCCTCATGAGAGATCTGGATAAGGGGCGCGCAAAAAGAGGCTTTTGTTTTTCATATTTTCGCCAAATATTGGACGCTAGGTTAGCATCCAAATTTGTCGAATGAAAATCTTTCTCCTTCTTAGTGAACGGAGTTAAGGTAAATTTCATTAAATTCGTTTGGTTTTAACGTGTTAATAATTTAGAAGTTAGACGATACTTTAATACCAATTAAGTTGGACGGATTCTGCGCCAACAGGATCCGTCTTTTTTTTGATATTAACGAACTATTTTTAGGGAGGAGATTTTATGCTTTTCATTTTGTCAATAAGTTTGGTTATGTAATGATTAAGTTAATTCTATTGTTTTTCCCTACAACTGCCTTGGTTTTAATGTCCGCGTAATTCAAAAGCGCGACGAGCTTTTCTAGACTCAAATTCCGTGGAATTTTTCCACTATATTGAGCCGCGTTTCCTTGCTTGTTGTAAGTGATGTCGATATCATACCATCGGGCGATCTCGTTAAATACCTCTACTGTATTGGTTCCATCAAAGTAAAATTGGCCACTTTTCCAACTAAGCACCTGATCAATGTTTATTGACTTTGATCTAAGTTTACCCTGTTCGGAAAATGCTTGTTCATTTGGTTTTAGGCGTACAGCGCTATTCTGTTTGGAGACAATAACAGCCCCTTCTTCTAGACTTGTACGAATTCCTGCATCTCCCGAGTAAGCATTGATGTTGAATTTTGTCCCCAATACTTTTATCTGTTGATTTCCAGTTTTTACAATGAATTCCCTGTGATCCTTCGTTTTCTGAACTTGGAAATAGGCTTCTCCTTCCAATTCAACAATACGTTTTCCGGATTCAAATGAGGAAGGATAAGTTAGCTTCGAATCAGCATTGAGGCTAACCAAGGTGCCGTCCGCTAACACGAGCTCATAGGTAGCGCCTTTGGGAGTTTTTAATATGTTTTGCTGGCTAACAATTTTTCCAGTTTTGGCATTTCGATAACGAACCTTTCCCTGCGCATCTTTTGTTAATATTGTCTCTCCGATTTGAACCGTTTGATTAAGTGCTAATTCATCCAGATTAATCCGTTTGCCATCTGCTAGGGTGATAATAGCTTTTTCGCTTCCGGGAGGAATGGAAGCCAATAATTTATTGGATGCTATATGGTCTGCCGCGGGCCAGTATCTAAAGGCGAAAAAACCGATTAGCAATACAGCAGCAGCTGTGCTGACAATCTGTAAGTATCTTATAGTATTGGATTTTTTTTCTATTAAGCCAATTTCATTCAACAAGCGATTTTTGACATTTTTTTGGATAGACGAAAACTGCTCTTCAGGTATTTGATCGGCTGATTGCAGATCAAACCAATCAAAAAGCTTTTTGCGCTCCTCAATACTTTCGGATCGGCTCAGAAATTGGGTAATTAATCTATATAATTCTTTCACTTGCTTCATAAATCGCAGCGTTATAGTGGTTGGTTATAATACAAGTGATGTAAAGGAAGAAGAGCTTCTACTCAAAAAACAAAAAAAAATATTTTTTTAATCTATTAGTCGATAAGTGGCTGATTAATAGATTAGAAAAATAATACAAAATGAAATAGATGACCGGTTGCTGTACGTAATTGGCGAATAGCCTTGTTGATATGCTTTTCAACCGTCGACTCACTAATACTTAATTTTTGTGCTATCTCTTTATTGCTCAAATAATATTCCCGGCTCAATTTGAATACTTCCTGACATTTTTGAGGAAGATTTTCTACCTCCTTGCTGACAACGTCAATGATGTAACGGTAATAAAGCCGATCTTCAATAGGTATTATGGATTGATCTTCAAGTTCCAGATGTTCGAAGTCTTGGTAGGCCTGTATTTTCATTTCTTTGCGGTAATGTGCAAATACCAAATAGCGACAGGAACTAAACAGGTAAGCCGGAAGAGACTCAATTTCCTGAATTAATGCTCTATTTTTCCATACGGAGATAAATAGGTCATGAAGAATGTCTTCAGCTGCTTCACGGCTGCTGATCTTTTTTGCAATAAAAGAAGTTAAATCGGGGGCGAATAAATCATATAACACCGAAAAAGCACGCTGATCTCCCTGTTGAATAAGGGGCAGGAGTTCTTGGTATTGGTATGATCTCGTGTTTTTCATAAGGTGTTAGTCGCCAGTAAATTTAGTAAAAAATTAATATTTTCATTATGTAAGTGTGCAAAGTGACGGGGATTTATGTTTAATTTTTGAGTATTTATTAAAAAACAATAAAATCAAATTTTTTTAGAAAGTAAACTAGCAGTCTTGCATATGGATAATAAATATTTTAAACGGACTTTCAGTGTTAAGTATTGATCTAGTATTCATGAAGTATGGCGTTCGTATTTCTATTTGGTGTTAAATATCAAGCACAACGACTTGAAAAAGAATCCTAATAATGATGCGCAAACGATAGTCTTAATGTTGATTTACCTCTATATAAAGTGTAATCTTCATTTTATTTTCTAATTTCACTTAATTTTATGAAATGCGCTCATGGCCAAATCTATTAAAGAAATTGCACAGGAACTTAATGTTTCCAAATCTACCGTTTCGCTGGTGATCAATCATAAAGCGGAGCAGGCTCGTATCAGTAAAGATCTTGAGAGGCGTGTATTGGATTATGTCAAGAAAGTCGGGTACAAACCCAATTCGCTAGCAAAAAGTTTGGCGACAGGACGCTCGAATACCATTGGCTTGATCGTAGAAAATATTGGCGATTCCTTTTTCGGTCCTTTTGCGTTATATGTGGAAGAGCTTTTGCGCAAGAAAAATTATCATGTACTCTATAGCAGTACTTTAGGAGACCCTCAAAATGCGCGAGATATCATTGATTTTATGCTTGAAAAGAAAGTTGAGGGTATACTCCTGGCACCTACCGTAAATTTGGACGAACATCAACGAAAAATCCTAGAACATAAAGTCCCTTTGGTTGTTTTTGACCGAAATTCACCAGAAGTAGCGACACATTATGTTCATATTGACAACGGTGATAGCGGCAGAAAAGCCTGTTTACATTTGCAATCAATCGGGTGTAAGAACTTTGGATTGATCACCATTGATTCGGACCAGCCTCAGATGCTGGCACGTAAAAATGCCTATTTGCAATTTTGTGAAGAAACAGGTATGCCAGCAAGAATATTACATTTGTCCTATCAAAACTTGCGGCAGAAGGGGATGGCTACTTTGCGGAATTGGGTGTCTAAAAATACCGAATTGGATGGATTATTCTTTACGACCAATTATCTGTGTATCCTTGGTTTGAAATCGCTCCGGACCGAGGAAGGGAAGAATTTTGATTTCCCATTGTTTTCTTTTGACGATCATGAATTGTTTGATCTTTTGAATCCTAAGATCTCCTGTATCCGCCAGCCACTGGAATCGTTAGCAAAAACATGTGTAAAGGTCTTGCTAAAAGAAATAGACCGTGGCATTTCAAGTCCCAGAGAATATGTGATTTCAACAGACTTGATTAAAAGATAATATGCCGCTTGGAGCCTTTATCCGCTTCGGATTGTCCATATGAATGTAAGCCTAATTGTAAAAATCATAAGACCTCACCTTCGAAAGTATCGAGTTTTTTTGAATTCATATTCTTTTTTATATCTTTACTAATACGTTTTAGTAGAAATATTTATATATATCCTAAATAATGAAGAAATCATTAAGTGTTTTTCTAGGGTCATTATTGTCCTTGGGTTTGTTTTACGCAAAACCGGTTTTGGCTCAGAAGTTTAGAGGACAGCAAATGGAGGCTGTGGATCTGGTAAACCCTTTGATGGGTACTGAATCCAAATTTGAGCTTTCCAACGGTAATACTTATCCTTCGATTGCGAGGCCATGGGGGATGAATATGTGGACACCGCAAACAGGTAAAAATGGTGATGGCTGGCAGTATCAATATACCGCTGATAAGATCCGTGGCTTGAAGCAGACCCATCAGCCTTCCCCTTGGATGAATGATTACGGTGTTTTTTCGATTATGCCCGTGACGGGAAAACCTGTTTTTGATCAGGATGAACGTGCGAGTTGGTTTTCGCATAAAGCGGAAATTGTTAAACCCTATTATTATTCCGTGTATTTAGCCGATCATGACGTGACTGCTGAGATGACGCCAACTGAACGCGCGGCGATGTTTCGTATCTCTTTCAATAAAACGGATGATGCCTATATCGTTTTGGATGCTTATGAGAAAGGTTCAGAAGTTCAGATCATCCCTGAAAAAAATATGATTATTGGTTACTCGTCGAAATACGCGCGTGGACCGCTGCCCGAAAATTTTAAGAATTATTTTGTACTTGTTTTCGATCAGCCTTTTGCTAGCGTTGCTACTTGGGAAGGAAAGGAAAAGAAAGATGGGCAGCTTCAAATCAAAGGTGACCATACTGGTGCGATCGTCGGTTTTAAAGTGAAGGATAAATCAAAACCTGTTCAGGTGAAGGTTGCATCCTCTTTTATCAGTGCTGAACAAGCCTTGTTAAACTTAAACGAACTTGGCAATAAGTCTTTTGATCAAATTAAAGAAGATGGTCGCCAAATTTGGAATACAACTCTAGGTAAAATTAAGGTAGAAGGAGATGATATCGATCAGTTGCGTACATTTTACTCGACAATGTACCGTACGTTATTTTTTCCGAATAAATTATACGAGATCGATGCCGCGGGTAAGGCCGTTCATTACAGTCCTTACAATGGTAAGACACTTCCTGGGTATTTATTTGGCGGAACAGGTTTTTGGGACACATTTAGAGCCCTGTATCCTTTCTTAAATTTCATGTACCCTTCTATCAATAAAGAAATGCAGGAGGGTTTGCTCAATGCTTATCTGGAAGGTGGATTTCTACCTGAATGGAGCAGCCCGGGTTATGCTGATATCATGGTGGGTAACAACTCCGCTTCAGTCGTTTCGGATGCTTATATGAAAGGATTGCGTGGTTATGATATCAATAAGCTATACGAAGCTTTGCAGCATGGTGCCAATAATGAAGGACCTATGAGTGCTGTTGGAAGAAAAGGTGTTGAATACTACAACAGTTTAGGATATGTCCCTTATGATGTTAAAATCAATGAGAATGCTGCCCGTACCTTAGAATATGCTTACGATGATTTTACTATATATCAATTGGCAAAGGCATTAAATCGTCCTAAGGCTGAGATTGATCTATATGCGAAGCGCGCCCAAAATTATAAGAATTTATTTGATCCTTCCACAAATCTGATGCGTGGTAAAAATAAGGATGGTAAATTCCAAGCGCCTTTCAATCCATTGAAATGGGGGGATGCGTTCACTGAAGGTAATAGTTGGCATTACTCCTGGAGTGTTTTCCACGATGTACAGGGGCTGATTGACTTAATGGGTGGTGAAAAAACCTTTGTCAATATGTTGGATTCTGTATTCGTTCAGGCTCCAGATTTTGATGATAGCTATTATGGTGGTATTATCCACGAAATTCGGGAGATGCAGGTGGCCAATATGGGGCAATATGCCCATGGAAATCAACCCATACAGCATATGCCATACTTGTATAATTATGCAGGGCAACCCTGGAAAACGCAATATTGGGTTCGTCAGGTAATGGACAGGATGTACAAACCGACTCCTGATGGTTATTGTGGTGACGAGGATAATGGTCAAACATCAGCGTGGTATGTGTTTTCGGCTCTAGGTTTTTATCCTGTTTGTCCGGCGACAGATGAATATGTGCTTGGAGCTCCATTATTTAAGAAAGCTACCTTGACTTTTGAAAATGGTAAAACATTGACAATAGATGCTCCTAAGAATTCTGATGAAAATGTTTATGTCAATGCTCTGCAGTTGAACGGAACAAATTATGGTAAAAACTGGTTGAGCCACAAGGTGCTCCATGAAGGTGGAAATCTTAATTTTGATATGGCCGCTAACCCGAACTATGATAGAGGAGCTACTTTAAGTGCCGCTCCATATTCGATGACAAATGACTTGAAGGTGGGTGTAAATTCAACAAAATCAAAGAAGAAAAAATAAGCAAATTATAACTCTGATTATGAACTTTAATTTTTTGAAACAAACATTGGCTATTATAGGCCTACTGTATTCTTTTTCAGTTCCGGCACAGGACAATTGGCAACATATCGAAAATGATCGTAAGGTAGCGGTGGATGTTGATAGCATTACCAGAGGTGGATATACATTGGTCTGGATTAATAAGGACAAAAATTTTAGTCCAGCCCTTAAGGAGAGATTGGTAGCGGCGTATTTTACCAATTATCCTAAGCTGGCAAAAAAATATAATAACAAGACCATAAAAAAAGTGTCTTTTGTCATTGATCCGGATTATAAGGGTGTTGCCGCTACGGCTGGAGGCATTGTACGCTATAGTCCGGAATGGTTTGCCAAAAATCCGGGCGACATAGATGTCGTTACACATGAAGTCATGCACATTGTTCAGGCTTATCCGAATGGAGCTGGTCCTTGGTGGATTACCGAAGGAATTGCAGATTTCGTTCGGTTTGACGATGGAATAGATAACGCCGGCGCAAATTGGAAATTACCAGAGTATACAGAGAAACAAAAGTATACGGATTCTTATCGTACTACAGCGCGTTTTCTTTATTGGATTAACAAAAATGTAAAAAAAGATTTTGTTAAAAAATTGGATGGGGCAATGCGCAGTAAAACATATACTGATGATTTTTGGAAAGCACAGACCGGCAAGACGATTGACGAATTATGGAGTGTTTATAGTCAAAATCCCAAGATCTAATCCTGAAGTGATGAACATAAGAAGTTTAGTTTATGTCGGTTTACTATGTGTCCCTTATTTATTAAAGGCGCAGGAAACCAAATTGATTCAATACGTCAAACCACTTATAGGAACCGCACGAATGGGGCATACTTTCCCTGGTGCGACAGTTCCTTTTGGGGCAGTGCAGCTCAGCCCGGATACAGATACCTTATCGTATGCTGTAAATGGACAATATAACGGCGATGTGTATAAATACTGTGCCGGTTATCAGTATGAAGATCCAACGATTGTAGGGTTTAGCCATACGCACTTTAGCGGTACCGGCCATTCTGACCTGGGCGATATTTTAGTTATGCCAACCCAGGGTAAGGTACAGCTCAATCCGGGGACTTCGAATAAACCTCAGGATGGATATAGATCGCCCTATTCGCATGCCAATGAGCGTGCGGAGCCAAACTATTATAGTGTTTTGCTTGACAAACATCAGATTAAGGCCGAGTTAACCACAACAACTCGTGTCGGGATCCATCGTTATACCTTTCCGCAATCAGATGCATCGCATCTTGTCGTAGATTTGACTGCTGGAATTTATAACTACGATGGTAAAAATGTCTGGACGGTTGTCAAGGTGCTGAATGATTCTACTTTGGTGGGTTATCGCCAAACCAATGGATGGTCCCGTACACGAACTGTATATTTCGCGATAAAGACTTCCAAACCTTTCAAAAACTATGGCGCAAAATATGAAGATGGCAAATTGGTGTATAATGGTTTTTGGCGCAAGTTTGATCAACAGCATAATTTTCCAGATCTAGCTGCCCATAATATAAAATTGCATTTGGATTTTGATACCAAAGCACAAGAGTCTATCCAGATGAAAGTTGCGCTAAGCCCTGTAAGTATGAAGAATGCGCTTAGCAATATGGAAACAGAAACGCCAAATTGGGATTTTGACAGCTATGTGCGTAAAGGGCAATTGGCTTGGGAAAAGGAGCTTCAAAAGATTGAAGTGGATATGTTGAACAAGGAGGACCTTGTCAATTTCTACACGGCTATGTATCACGCCAGTTTAATGCCGACGATTTATATGGATCAGAATGGCGAATATAGAGGATTGGATCAGGAGGTACATCAAGCTAAAGACTTTACGAATTATACATCGTTTTCGCTTTGGGATACCTTTAGGGCGTTCCATCCGCTTTTGAATTTAATTAACCCTTCACGAAACGCAGATATTGTGACGTCCATGATGGCACATTATGATCAGAGCGTATTGAAAATGCTGCCTATTTGGTCACATTATGCAAACGACAATTGGTGTATGAGTGGTTACCATTCTGTATCAGTCATTGTTGATGCCATATTGAAAGGTGTGTATAAGGGAGATCCAGAGGCTGCGTTACGAGCTTGTGTGCAAACAGCAAATACGCGTAATTATGAAGGAATAGGTGCCTATATAGATAAAGGGTATGTTCCGGATGATGTGTCAGGTACCTCTGTCTCCAATACCCTGGAATATGCTTATGATGATTGGTGTATTGCCCAATTGGCAAAAAAGCTAGGGAAAGAAGATATTTATCAAATCTTTTCAAAGCGAGCGGAGAGTTGGCGGGCGCTTTATGACCCAGCAATTGGTTTTATGCGTCCAAAAAGCTCCCAAGGAAAGTTTAAAGAAAAATTTGATGTCTTAGATACACATGGGCAGGGATTTATAGAAGGAAACTCTTGGAACTATAGCCTGTATGTACCGCATCAACCCAAAGAAATGATGCAAGTTATGGGCGGACAAAAGAAACTGGAGACTTATCTGGATTCTTTATTCACAATGGAACTGCCGGATAAATATTTTGAGCATACGGAGGATATAACAAGAGACGGTATTATTGGCAATTATGTACATGGAAATGAACCTTCTCATCATGTGGCTTATCTGTATAATATTACCCAAAGCCCTTGGAAGGCGCAGGCGAGATTGCGTCAGATTATCCGGAATCAATATCACAATGGGCACGCTGGTTTAGGTGGAAACGATGACTGTGGACAAATGTCTGCCTGGTATCTTTTTACTGCGCTCGGATTTTATCCTGTTGCGCCCGGAGACGATGCATATTGGATTGGCAGCCCGTTGGTGAAATCTGCGAAAATCAATTTAGAAAATGGTAGCAGCATTTCTATAGTTGTGCGTAATCAGTCTGAAAAGAATGTATACGTAAAATCCGTAACATGGAACGGTAAGCCACTGGATAATCTAAAATTATCGTATAACGCGGTAATAAATGGGGGCGAACTAGTTTTTGACATGACAAGTAAGCCCAAGAAGGGGAAGTAGTCGTTTCAGTAAATCCTAACTTTACTATAAAGAGAGACCGATCATTTACTGATCGGTCTTTTTTGTTAATGAATAATGTATTAGCTTTAAGCTGTTTATAAATCATAGGCTTATACGATCAGATTTGGGATCGAATTTTCGATAAAGATATTTTATACGCATTTAGTTTAATAATTGACGGTTATTAGTCGTCAGTACCGAGAAAAGTGTTACAATTTGTAAAAAAAATAATTAGTGAGTTTTTTTAGCAAATCCTAATTTGAACGCTCAGAAATCAAGATATTTGGTGCAAAATAGCTTAATGCTGTGTACTAAACCAGTTTAGCAAAAAAAAAAAAAGGAGAAAAAATTTTTTTTCTTCCATTTTCTCTATATCTTCATTATAACCAAGAGCGATAAGTGCTGACCAATTAAACAATTAAACCAGTTTTGACAGAAGGATATTTCCTATTGTGCTAAAACGTTTTTTATATACACTTTAAACCTTAAATTATGAAAGTAATCCTATTTGATACTGCATAAATGATTTTTGAGAAAGAATTTGACCAATTTTCTTATCTCGAAAAAAAGATCCACAATGTGGCCTCTGATTCAGAGGTACGTTAACCAACTAAACTAGAAAAGTAAAATAACCTAATTATATATCATTCATATGTACATGATTAAAAAGAGGTGTTTGAGTGGACTTGTTGTCTTGGGATGGTCCTATGCTTGCTGTTCTTTTGTTTCTGGTCAGGATAATAAGAAATTATCGCCCTCCGATAGTCTTAAACTTCAGATTGGAACGGTAAAATTAGATTCCGTATTTCAGATCAAAACGAGTCAGGTCAATCCGATTGAAATCAAGAAGCAAAGTTTGTTGCCCTATACGTCCCTGCAGCAATATTTGAAAGGGAATAATACAGGACTGCATGTCACAGAGCCGTCTGGAGAGCCCGGAACGAAACAACCCATGTATTTCCGTGGGGTTTCTCGACCATTGCTTTCTGATATTGATGTGTTTCAAAACCAGCCTTTGGTGGTCGTGGATGGTATCCCATTGGTGGGGGAGCATCCGTTTGCCTATGCCGTGCAGACTTACGACCTCGAACGTATCGGTCCAGCGACCAATCTTTTCGCTAATATCAATATTGATATGGTCAAGTCGATCGAAGTATTGAAAGATGTCGCTGCAATGGCTATGTACGGCCCCAATGCTGCCAATGGAGCAATTGTCGTGCAGACGAAGGAACCTAAAGCGGACAAAACAAATCGTATTGCTGTCAATATGTATACTGGATTAGCGCAACGGCCGCAGGTGACCACAATCAACGGTGAATACGAAAATAGATTCAGAAAGCAATTTTATGACCTGTATACATCCAATGGCCGATACGATGATGGCGATTCCTATCCTGTATACTTGAGCGATTCGCTTAACATGAACTATTTTGGTAAGTCAGATTGGACCGACTCTTATTACAACAATGGCTTGGTGTATAATTTAAATGCCAACCTTTCTGGAGGTGGTCCACGGGCAAATTTTCAATTTGCAGCAGGATCGACACAAGACAAAGGTGTTGCGGATAAGGTAAAACTTAATAAGTATTATGCGTTGTTTGGTTTAAACATGCGACCTCTTACCTGGCTGACCTTCTCCATGCAGGCCAATATCTCCAGGTTGGACCGGAATCGGAATCTCAATATGAGGGATAGATTTGCACAATTGGCTTATTTTCCGGATCTGTCTGCCCCTCTTTCACCAAATAAGGAGGTATACAATGAATATTTAAGTTACTATAAAAAAGGTTTTGATAACAATAAAACCAACGTTGTACAAGGGTATGGAAAGCTGCAATTGGATTTTGGGAATTTCCACTTTTTAACAACGGGTATGGTCGATTACAACGAGGGCTATAGAGATCAGTTTTACCATAGCAAATTGATGGAATCCAATAATTTCGCGTCCAATTATTATGGTTATAACCAACGTGCAATTTTTGACAATAAGGCTTACTATGATTGGAAAATTGATGATAAAAACAGCCTGAATCTTTTGATCGGAAATAGCCTGCAATGGGACACTTATCGTTATAATTATGCATATGCTTACAAAGGAGTAAACGATTTTATCAAGGTGAATCTTTTGGAGGATGATCCGCTCAAGTCAAATTATCTGGAGGCTACGGCTTACCCTAAAGCACTTATATTTAAATTTTTGGATCGCATACGCCATAATTTGGTTTCCTTCTATGGCCGGGCAAATTATAATTATGATAAAAAGGTTGATATTTCCCTCCTGTTAAGAACAGATGGTTCTTCCAATGCACAGCCGGATGCACGCTGGATTTTTACGCCTTCGCTTTCTGCGAATTGGAATATTAAAAACAGTTATTTCGTTTCCGATAATAGCTTGAAAGATCTGACCGCCAGATTTAGCGTCGGACGCATCGGCGTGAGTAACGTGTTTGATGATTTTGCGCAGGGACCCAATTATGTTGCTCAAATGGGATTTACAGGTAACCAGCTGATCGCAGGATATAATGCAATCGCTGGGCTGGTACGTCCCTATGAATCGGGATGGGTAGGCTACAATATCCCCTGGGCTTATACAGATCAGGCTAACCTGGGTATAGACTATGCCATTCAAAAAAGAAATATTCATGTTTCTTTGGACGTTTACCTAAAACAGACTAAAAACCAGCTCATTAATATTCCGTCTTATAGCGAATATGGCTATAAATCCAGTTACATGGCAGGAATGGATGTTCAAAATACAGGTGTTGAACTTACTGTTGGACTCGATCCGATCCAGTCCGACCGGTTTAAATGGTCCACGGCACTCAATGTTTCACACAATCAGAATAAGCTCAAGGCACTACCTAATGATTTGGAACAGCTCGTCATGGGCAATAGCCTGTTGGAGGTTGGAAAATCCCTTGACCAATACTGGTTGCTTTCTAATACAGGGATTTATAAAACGGATGCCGAGGTGCCGCAGGGGATGACTTATAATTCTATTCAATTACGCGCCGGAGATCCAATATGGAAAGACCAGAATGGGGATAACCGGATCGATGATAGTGACCGGACCTTGCAGGGGCACCGCTTACCCTTATTATTTGGTAATTGGTCTAACAATTTTGTGTTTGGGAAATGGGATTTAGGGATCAATATGTACTACAATATTGGACGCGAACTAATTAATCAAGAAATGGCGACCCGATTTGACTTTATCAATAACGAAGGTGCTAAAAAATTAGATGCGATCAAGGAGGTCACATATTGGGAAAAAAGAGGCGATTACAGTAAGTATCCATTATACAATCCTTGGAGTTCCGTCATTCCTTATCAGGCGGATCAGGATCTGTTTTTGGAAAATGCTTCTTTTCTGAAGATACGGGCAATTACACTTGGTTATGACCTGACTTCGCTTTTGGGCGGGCGGCAGCAGCGTATTCAGCGTGCCTACGCTTATGTTTCTGCGAATAATGTGGCGACAATAACATCCTATAGTGGCGTTGATCCGGAGATTGTGGATTATACCGGCTATGATATTGGATCCAAAATGCGGATACCACGCATCTATACCCTCGGTATTAAAGTTGACTTTTAAACGAAAAGAAATGAAAAGATACCATCTTATAATTCGTTTTTTACCGCTTTTCCTACTCTCTCTGGGAGGGTGTAAGAAAATGTTGGATATTGATTCTTCCCGTACAGTCAAAGAGGAGAATATGTGGAATGCTCTTGAAGATACCCGAGCCGGACTGATGGGGATTTATGGACTTACCAAAGCAGCGTTGGACGACAATAATGCATATTGGCTCTATGGGGAAGTCCGGTCAGGCGATTTCGAAAGCCCAAACCGGCAGGATTTAAAGGCTATTATTAAAAATGACCTCAAGGCAAATTACGAATCCTTGGGAGCACTATCCAATTGGAGACGTTGGTTTGCGGTAGTCAACGCTGCCAATATATTTATGGAACGCGCTCCGGAAGTCAGGGCAAAAGATCTGCGCTATACCGAAAATAACCTGGTGGTCGATGTCGCCCAGGCAAGATTTTTACGTGCTTATGCCTATTTTAACATGGTACGTATCTGGGGTGATGTTCCTTTGATTTTAAATTCCCACGATGGAAATTTTGAAAACAAAGCGCGGGAGGATCGCCTAAAAATCTATGCCTGGATCGAAAAGGAAATGTTTGAAGCCGCACAACTCTTGCCTTACTCATATAGCACGGGAGACGAACAGCAAATAGGCAATTATTACAATGAAGCCTCCTCACGCTGGAGTGGTGCACTCGTTCGCAAACTTTCTGCCTATGCCATTTTAGCACATTTAGCCGCATGGCAAGCAAATTATGCGGACGCAGCCGCATATACGCAATTTATCATGGATAATTATTCAAAAGGGGGAGCCTATTATTTATCAACTTCATTTTTAACAGATGGTAATGGATTCTTCTTTGAAAAAAGATCAGAACAGATGTTTTCTTTCCCCTATATCTGGGCACACGTTGAAGCTTCGTTCACAGGGCATATTGAAGAACTTACACTTGCCTCTCCTGTGGTGAGTAAATCCGTCCCGGATATTTATATGCCGAAGGAGACGATCCTAAAAACTTTTAACGAGAAAAAAGATCAACGCTTTAGCATCGATACCCTCGGAAATCCGAATACGGAAGTTTATTTCCGGAATTTTAATAGCAAATATCCCATTTTTAGCAAAATCAAATGTATCATGGGCGGTTCATCCGATCCGACATTCCGAATTTTTACCAGTGCGACAATTTTGACCCGATTGGAAGATATCACATTGTTGCGCGCCGAAGCACTTGCTGTACTGGGAGAGAAATCTACTGCGATTGAACTGTTGAATGAAATTCGGGAAAGGAGGGGCCTCAAAGTTTATAGCGAAACGGTCAATGGCGATTTAATTGATGCAATTTTTTTGGAGCGGAAAAGAGAATTGATGGGGGAGGGGCATCGTTGGTATGATATGATCCGCCGTGAAAAGATCAAACACGATAATCCCCAGTTGGCCGGACTAATCGCCAACGATGGAATTTATTGGCCGATTGCCAAGGAAATTCTGGCCCAAAATAAGTTAATCGCACAAAATTCTTACTGGAAGTAAAGGAACAACAAAATGAGAAAGAACCTATTTGTACGCAGCATATACGCATTTTTAGTTTTGGTCTTGCTCTATGCTTGTGCCAAAGATAAAGGCTATTATTCGCCGATATCGAAAGAGCCAGTTTATAAGGGCAATTTATACAGTTATCTGAAAAGTAAACCCGGGGTTTACGATTCGCTGATTAAGGTGATTGATCGGATCGGCTTACAAAAAAAACTGGAGGACAGCACAGTGACTTTGTTTGCATTGACCAACGCAAATTTTCAATTGGCTATTCAGAATCTCAATAATACGCTGAGTGTTTCGGATAAGCCGGCGCAGTATCTGACCTCGGTAAAATATGAGATACTTGACTCATTGATGTGCCAGTATATTGTCCAGGGACGCACCTCGAGTGATTCACTTTTAAATCAAGATGGTAAAGATGTTCGCGGTATCCGCTATGGCTACCCGATGCATATCGGATTGAATCGACAAGCTTCGTCCGGATTCTTGGATGGTGGACCAACTATCATTGACTTTTCTGATACCAGAAGATCTGTTTTCAATCGTAACTGGGTGACCACAGAGACAAGCTCACTAAATATACAGACCGACAATGCAGTGGTGCATGTGTTGAATCCAGACCATGTTTTTGGTTTCAACAAGTTTGTCAGTCAAATCATATACATCCCGCCACCAGAGAATCTATTTGTTACAGCCGGTGGAGTAGGGTCAGCATCAAAAGAAGCTTCTGGCGGACCAAATGCCGTAGAGGCATCCAAGTACGTGTTTGATGGTAATCCGGAGACCAAATTTTTCCTTTCAAATCCTGGACAATTCTATCTGCAATGGGATTTTCCTGTCGCAGTGGCAGCCAACAGTTATACGCTCCGGTCTGCCAATGATATACAGCCGCGGGATCCAACAGACTGGACTTTGCAGGGACTGAACGAGCAAACAGGCAAATGGGAACTTTTGGATACCAAAAAAGACGAAGTATTCGACGAGCGGTTTCAGTTACGTGTATTCTTCTTCAATAATACCACAGCGTATAAAACTTATCGTTTGAATATTGCCCGGATGTATAGCGGAGGGGATTTCCAATTGGCAGATTGGACGATGAACCGCAATCAATAAACCAATTTAACAAGATATAGACATGAAAATTTCGAAAAGAAATAGTACGATATATAGACATGCATGCTCCTGGGGTTTATTGATCTCATTGTGTGCAGGCTTAAACGGGTGTAAAAAATTATACAATCTACCGGACGAAAAGGAATTTTTAAGTGTGAATCTGACATATGATGGAAAATCCTTTTATCCCATTTTGGGGCGTACATCTCTTATGGGGACAGTTAATACAGATCACTCAACCACACCATTGCATTTTGAGATTATTAATCCACGCTTTGGTGATGGCAGACCTTACACTGATCTTTTTCAGGTAAAGCCTGTATACCAATGGATCACACGTTATGATGGTACAGAAAAGAATCTGGAAGAAATTGAGGCTAAGCGCAAGCTGGTCAATCGTCCACTTTTTGAAGTGGATTCTACGGGTACCTTTATCCTTTGGAATTCTTCTACGAATGAGTTGATTCCACCCCGTTCCAAAGACAGTATTGACCTCGTTCAGAATGTGCGTTATTTTGATCTCAAAGTTTCTAATTCCGGTGGCTCTACGGTCGTTAAGGATTTTATGATTCTCCCTTGGCGGGTGCAGGATTATGAACCTTATTCGGATAAGAATCCTTATAATGGGGAGGTCGCTCCCGATCCACAAGATCCCAAAAACCCCAAGAAGCAAAGTTACATTTGGCCCGCCTATATGACCAACATCTATGGTGAGTCTTCCAACCAGCTTTTGCGGACAAATGATGAATTCAAGGATTTAGTTGTTTATATCCGCCGTTTCGATGGAGGCAATGGCCATAATCTGCGATTTGTTTTTTGGGATAAAGACAAGAAACCGATCAATCCCGAAAATTTTAATGAAACAAACTGGGCTGAACTTGTGCATGGTTTTAACATAAAGAAAACGCCTACTTATGTGCAATATGATGTGGCATATCCGATTCCGTTGACCAATTATCCGACCAAATACACCAATGGAAGTAGTGCAAAAATTGATTTTGGCTATTCGAGGATTGGATTTGGCGGGACATTGATCACGGCAGGATTTGGCCTAAACTTCAAAATATTTACCAAAGGTGATTGGGAGATTGTCTTCCATTTTCAACGGGAAAATCCACGATTTGATAATGAATAATAGCGGAAAGTTATGCAATTAAAAATATTTTATAGCAGATTTTTTTTACTGGCGTTGTGTATGCTTTTGTCTGTTGGGGCTTTTGCACAAGCGATTATTATGTCCGGCAAAGTAACGGATGATAAGGGGCGGGCGCTTGCAGGGGTAACGGTACGTTTTGGGAAGACCTCACGTGAAGTTACCTCAACGAATTCCTCGGGAGCATTTAGCGTGACTGTTAGCGCCGGCACGTCAATCGCATTTCGATTGATCGGCTACGAAGGGGTCTCGATGACTGCCCGGGCGGACCGTACAGTAACTGTTCGTATGAAGGAACTCGACAATCAGATGGATGAGGTTGTGGTACGGGGTTATGTCAAGCGGCCAAGGGAAACAACTACTGGGGCTTCGACCAAGATCAGCGGAAAAGAAATTCAGGATATCCCTGCAGCCAATGTAGAAAACCTGCTGCAAGGTAAGGTGGCTGGGTTAAATATACAGGTCAATACCGGGGCTCCGGGATTCAGGGGCTCAACGCAGATCCGGGGACTTTCGACCATCAGCGTTAGTGGAAGTGGAGATCAATCGTTTTTAACGCCAACATCACCCTTATATGTCATTGACGGAGTACCCATGGATGCCGACCGGGCAAATGAATTGGGGCTCAGTCAACAGGGGCCTGGTATTAGTCCGTTGTCATTGATTCCGCCCGAGGATATTGAAAGTATTG
>Ga0308158_10000542_pt1 | contig 57516 bp, 50 predicted proteins | sample PhyBR2_FD_201038 | JGI IMG/M metagenome (GOLD analysis project Ga0308158, IMG submission 201038) | Phyllosphere microbial communities from UC Gill Tract Community Farm, Albany, California, United States - DLSLB.R2 | ecosystem: Host-associated > Plants > Phyllosphere > Unclassified | place: USA... | reverse complement strand
GCCGGGTGCGTTTACGGGCCCCCACGTCCGTGTCGGCGGTGCGGGCACTGGCATCCGGATGCCAGGTACCCGGCGGCACGGGCATCCGATGCGGGAAATCTCGGACCAGACGCGCGCAGCGCGGCGTGTCGCCGCACGACCCGCCGCCCACGCACCGAACCGTCCGAGATTCCCGACACGACCCGAGCCGGAACCGCTGTCAAGGCCTCGCCGCAGCATCCGCGGGGGCGGTACCGTCGGCGCATGGCCGACGTCACCGCTCTATCCGATCTCGCTCGAAGCCGTCACCTGCGCGTGGCGGTCGCCGAATCCCTCACCTCGGGCGCGCTGGCCAGCACGGTCGGCGCCGGGGAGGAAGCGAGCTCCTGGTTCGGCGGCGGCGTGGTCGCCTATCTTCCCGAGGTGAAGGAGCGCGTGCTCGGCTTTCCCGCCGACCAGGATCCGACGTCGGCGGAATGCGCCGAGCAGCTGGCCCGAGGCGCGCGCGAGCTGCTCGATGCCGACCTGTGCGTCTCGACGACGGGCGTCGGGGGTCCGGATGCCGAAGACGGCCACCCCGCGGGAGAGGTGTTCCTCGGATGGGCCACTCGCGACGAGGTCGGCCATCGCCGTCTGGCGCTCGACGGGGAGCCGGAGGACGTGCTCGATGCGACGATCGAGGCAGCCGTGCAGCTGCTGACGTTCCATGCCCGCCGGGTCGACGGCGCGGGGAATCACTGACCGGACGGTCGCGCGCCGGCGTGGCGGCGGCCGACACGCCGCGCATGTGCCGGATGGTCTGAGATCTCCGTCACGACACGGAACCGGACACGGGTACCAGGCGGCAGCTGCCCCGCCAGATCCCGCGCCGTGTGGGTCAGCGCGCCGATGATCGGGTAGCCGCCGGTGGTCGGGTGGTCGGGTCCGAACAGCACGGGCTGCCCATCGGCGGGCACCTGGATGGCACCATCGACCGCACCCTCGCTGGGCAGCTCGTCGCGGGTCGCGCGTTGCAGAGCACGCTCGCCGTGCAGGCGGATGCCCACTCTGTCGGATCGCGGCGTGACCAGCCATTCCTGTTCGCTCAGCAACCGCACGGCGTCGGGCGTGAACCAGTCGTCGCGCGGCCCGAGGGTGATGTCGAGCACGGCGAGCTCACCGGGTGCGGGCAGCTCGCGGAGCAGCGGCACCGGCTCGACGGCGACCGACGGGGCGCCGCCGATCGCGATGACGTCACCCGCGCGCAGCGGCGAAGGACCGATGCCCGAGAGAGTGTCGGTCGATCGACTGCCCAGCTGTTCGGGCATCCGGATGCCGCCGCGCACGGCGATCGAGACCCGCAGCCCTCGCGTCGGAGGGCCGATCTCGAGCCGGTCGCCGCTGGCGACGGCGAACGGTGCGCCGTGGCGGATGCTGCGGAGGTGGCCGTCGGCGGCGATGACGGCCAGCTCGGCATCCGCACCGGTGACGGCCGCGACCCCCGCGCCGTGAAATCGCAGCGCGATCGCTCCTATGCCTTCGAGTGCGGCGGCGGAGTCATTGCCGACGGCACGATTCGCGTCGCGGAGGGCGACGCGATCGGCTGCGCCGGATGCCGGAACCCCGAGCTCGGCGAGGCCGGGGCGGCCGGAATCCTGCACGAGCAGCTGCAGACCAGGATCGATCACCTCGACGGCGGGCGTCGGAACCGCCGGACCATCCGGCCCACCCTCCGCGCGTCGCGGCTCGACACGCCGCTCCGCGGCCGAAGCATCCGGCACCCCCGACATCCCAGCCCGCGACGCGCGCACGAAGCGCACCACCGAACCGGGCGCCAGCAGGGCAGGCGGGTCGCGCTGCACGTCCCACATCACGGCATCCGTCGTGCCGATCAGCTGCCATCCACCCGGGCTCTCACGCGGATACACGCCGCTGAACGGGCCGGCGAGCGCCACCGAACCGGCGGGCACGCGCGTGCGCGGAGAGGCTCGACGACGCACGTCGAACAGCGGATCGTCGCCGACGAGGTACCCGAACCCCGGCGCGAAGCCCGAGAAGGCGACCGTCCAGCGGGCGGCTCCGTGCCGTCGGATGAGCTCTTCGACCGAGACCCCGAGCAGTTCCGCCACCGCGACGAGGTCGTCGCCGTCGTACCGCACGGGCACGACCACGTCGGCTCCCGTTGTCGGCAGCGCCACATCCGCGTGCGTGGCGAGGAGTACGCGCGCCAGCTCGTGGGCCGTCGTCACAAGCGGGTCGAAGCGCACGAGAACCGTGCGAGCGCCCGGCACGCGCTCGATCACACCCGGCACATCGGCCCAGGCGCGGTGCATCCGCATCGCCTCGTCGAGGTCGGCGCACTCGACGAGCACGGCGCGGTCGGAGGCGATCAGCACACGCACGCGGTCACCTCGCTCACCCCGCGATGAACGGGGCGATCTCGACGCCGGCATCCACCAGCATCCGCCTCGTCCCCGCCGCCATCGCCACCGCACCAGGACTGTCGCCGTGCACGCAGATCGACCCGGCCTCGACGCGCACCAGGGTGCCATCGACGGCCTCGATCAGACCCGTCTCGGCGAACCGCAGCATCCGCCGCGCCACCGCTGCGGCGTCGTGCAGCACCGCGCCCGGCTGTGAACGCGGCACGAGCGATCCGTCTGCGAGGTAGCCGCGGTCGGCGAACGCCTCGGCCGCGACCTGCAGGCCGGCGCGCACAGCGACCTCCAGCGCCACACCGCCCGCGAGACCCAGCATGACCAGCCCCGGATCGACCGAGCGGATGCCCGCGGCCACCGCCTGCGCCTGCCTCTCGTCACGCGCGATCGTGTTGTACAGCGCGCCATGCGGCTTGACGTAGGCGACGCGCGCGCCGACGGCGCCGGCGAGGGCGATGAGCGCACCGAGCTGGTACTCGATCTGGGCCTGCAGGGTACGGGCATCCGGGTTCTGCGGGCTGCGGCCGAAGTTCTCCCGATCGGGGTACGACGGGTGGGCTCCGATCACGACCCCGTTCGCCGCCGCCGCGGCGAGGGTGTCGCGGATGCCCTCGGCGCTGCCCGCATGGAATCCGCACGACACGTTGGCGCTCGTCACGATCCCGAGCATCGCGGCGTCATCGCTCACGACGTGCTCGGCGGAGTTCTCGCCGAGGTCCGCGTTCAGGTCGATGGATGCCATGCCGCCTGTCTACCCAACGGATCGACGGCTGTCCATCTGGGCGATCCGTGTCGGAGTTCTCGGACCGGATGCCCGCCACGCGGCGTGTCTGCCAGCGACGCGCCGTCTGCGGGACGAACCGTCCGAGACTTCCGACGCGGAGAGCAGCATGGCGGCATCACACCCCGGCGGCAGGGGGGGTCAGACCGCGGGAGCGGATCCGCGCACGACGAGCTCGGTCGGCAGGATCGTGAGCGGTTCGGGCCGCCTGCCCGCGAGCAGGTCGATCACCATGCCGGCGAGCATCTCGCCCTGCGTGAACATCGGCTGGCGCACGCTCGTGAGGTCGGATGCCTCGGCGACGGCCGAGTCGTCGAATCCGATGACCGCCACGTCGTGCGGCACCCGCAGTCCGGCTGAGCGCAGCACGCCGATGGCCCCTCGGGCCATGAGGTCGCTGGCCACGAAGATCGCGTCAGGCCGCTCGTCCCGAGCCAGCAGTTGACGCGCCGCCTCGGCCCCGCCCTGCTCGCTGAAGTCGCCGTCGATCTCACCGGCCGACTGCAGTCCGGCATCCGCCAGCGCTGCCCGGTACCCGTCTCGGCGGTCGACGCTCACCGACATGGTCATGGTGCCCGTGATCGTCGCGATGCGCGTGCGCCCCAGCGCGATGAGGTGCGCGACGGCGTCGCGGGCGGCGGTCATGTTGTCGACGTCGACGATGATGTCGCTCGTGCGCACGGTCGCTGGCCTGCCTCCGAAGACCACAGGGACCGCCTCGGCGATGCGCTCGACGAATGAGTCGCTCGCGTGGTGCGAGACGATGATCGCGGCATCGACCCCGCCGTTGCGCACGAACCGCGTCATCTTGCCGTCGGGGTCGTCGCTCGCGATGAGCAGGTTGAGGATGTACTCCGACTCGGCCAGGCGAGAGCTGATCCCCGCGACGACGGATGCCAGGAACGGGTCGCCGAAGAACCGCGTGGTGTCTTCTGGCACGACCAGTCCGATCGCGTGCGTCTGCCGGCTCGCGAGCGAGCGGGCGGCGCGGTTGGGGGCGTAGCCGAGCCTGGCGATCGCGTCCTGCACGGCCGAGAGCGCTTCGGGGCTGACCGCGCTCGAGCCGTTGACGACGCGGGAGACGGTCGAGCGCGAGACGCCGGCGAGTGCGGCGACCTCTTCGATCGTGGGTCGGGGCATGGATCTGCTTTCGGGCCGTGCGTGTCGCCGCCGGGCTGGGCTCCGTCGCTCAGCGACCGGTGTGTGCGGCGATGATCCGAGCGTACTCCTGGCCGCTCTGCTTGATCGTCCGCTGCTGCGTCTCGTAGTCGACGCGCACGATCCCGAAGCGCTTGGCATAGCCCCATGCCCACTCGTAGTTGTCCATGAGCGACCAGTAGAAGTAGCCGCGCACGTCGACGCCCTGCTCGATCGCGTCGAGCGTCGCCTCGACATGCGCCCGCAGGAAGTCGGTGCGCTCGGCATCGGCCACCTCGCCGTCCGGCCCCACCTCGTCGTCGTAGGCGGCGCCGTTCTCGGTGACGTAGAGCGGCACGTCGCCCGAGTAGTCCTTCGCGACGCGCACGAGCAGCCGGGTGAGCCCCTCGGGCTGAACCTCCCAGTCCATCCCGGTGCGCGGCAGGCCGCGCTCGACCCAGTGGATGCCCTCGTTCGACGGGAACGGCGAGCGCGTCTCACGCTGCTGGCCCTCGGTCTGGTGCGGGTCTCCCCCGCCCGGCTGGGGGTGCCCCGACAGCAGCTCGCCGTGGTAGTAGTTGACGCCCAGCGCGTCGAGCGGGGCGGAGATGATGTCGAGGTCGCCCGGCTTCACGGCATCCTGCCACTCGGCTACAGCCGCCGGGTCGACCTCGCGGAAGTCGCGGACGATGTCGGCCGGGTACTCGCCGTGGAAGAGGGGGCTGAGGAACCAGCCGTTGAACTGTCCGTCGATGCGGCGTGCGGCGTCGATGTCGACCGGGTCGTCGACGTCGGCGGGGTCGGCGACCGTGAGGTTGAGCGTGATGCCGAGGTCGAGAGAGGCGTCGCGTTCGCGCAGCACCTGCACCGCGCTGCCGTGCGCGAGCAGCAGGTGGTGCGAGGCGAGCAGCCCGTCGCGGATGCTCGTGCGCCCCGGCGCGTGCACGCCGGCGGTGTACGAGAGGAACGACGAGCACCACGGCTCGTTCATGGTGGTCCAGTGCTGCACGCGATCGCCGAGCACGTCGTGCACGCTGAGTGCGTAGTCGGTGAAGCGGGAGACGATGTCGCGGTTCGTCCAGCCGCCCTGCTCTTCGAGCGTCTGCGGCATGTCCCAGTGGTGCAGCGTGAGCCATGGCACGATCTCGGCCTCGAGCAGCTCGTCGACGAGTCGGCTGTAGAAGTCGAGCCCGGCGGCGTTGACGGGGCCGCCGTCGGGGCGCACGCGCGACCAGGAGGTCGAGAAGCGGTAGGTCTGCAGGCCGAGCCGCTTCATGAGCGCGACGTCGTCGGCGTAGCGGTGGTAATGATCGCACGCGACATCGCCGTTCTCGCCGCCGACGACGGCACCGGGAACGCGCGCGAAGGCATCCCAGATGGATGCCGTGCGACCGTCTTCGAAGGCCGCGCCCTCGATCTGGTAGGCGGCGGTGGCGGCGCCGAAGAGGAAGCCCTCGGGAAAGGTTCGCGTCATGAGGACATGATGCCACGACCGGCCTGGGAGCGCTCCCACAGATTTCTCCGCAGCCCGGTTCGGTACCCTTGGCGAGTGAACTGCGAACTGGCGCGCGCCGAGTCCCTGATCGCCACGATCCCCGACTACCCGCAGCCGGGCATCCTGTTCCGCGACATCACCCCTCTGCTGGCCGATGCCGAGGCGCTGCGCGTGACCACCGAGGCGCTCGTCGAGCCCTTCGCCGGATCCTTCGATGTCGTCGCAGGCATCGAGGCGCGCGGATTCATCCTCGCCGGTGCCGCCGCGATCGCCGCCGGAGTCGGCTTCGTGCCGATCCGCAAGGCCGGCAAGCTGCCCCGCCCCGCGGCATCCGTCGACTACGCGCTCGAGTACGGCTCGGCGACCGTCGAGATGCACGAGGATCTTCCCTCGGGAACCCGCATCCTGCTGATCGACGACGTGCTCGCCACGGGCGGCACCCTCGCCGCCGGCCGCGAGATCGTCGAGAACCTCGGCTACGCGGTCGCCGGCATCAGCGTGCTGTTCGAGATCGACGGCCTGGGCGGGCGCGACGTCATCGGCGACCTGCACACCGTCTTCCGCTCGGCCTGAACCAGGTCGGAACCACCGGACCATCCGGTCCAGCACCGGCGTGGCGCGCGCCGCCACTCCGGCCAGGGCCCGAATCGTCCGAGACCTCCGACAACCGCCCGACGACGACCAGCCCTGCCGACAGGCGCCCGGCTACGACCACCCCGACGACAGGCGCCCGACGACAGGCCCGCGACGTCAGCGGGCGGGCGGCCGGGCGATGTCAGCCGGGGCGACGCCTCGTTCGATCGCGGAGCGGACGGATGCCGCAGCGTGGGCGAGACTGCTGATCGCGACGAGCTGACGGGCACGGGCGTTCACCGCGAGCAGCATCCGCCTCGCCACCTCGTCGGGAGACCCGTCCGGCCGCAGCGCCGCGACATTGCCGCCGGCCAGCGGTTCGAGGGCGTCGGCATACTGCATGAGCGTGTCGACGTCGTAGTCGAGACCGACCTCCGACGCCTGCGCGAGAGCAAAGGTGAGCCCGCGCTCCGCGGCACCCGGGTATCCGCGCCAGTCTCGCCGGCGCATGAGCTCATGCGTCCGTTCACGGAACTCGGCGACCGCCGGGTCGTCCGCGATGTCGTCCGGCACCCTGAGCGCGAACTCCTGGCACGCGTTCATGACCTCGAGGGTGGTGATGCCAGGGGTGTCGATCAGCCCCGTCAGCGACAGGATCGCGGCGGTCGATGCCCCGTACATGTCGCGCAGCACGAGGATGAGCCTCGCGCGCTCGACATGCTGTTGCCCGTACACCGCCGTGGTGCGATTCTTCAATGATCCGGCGGGCATCACGCCCACCCTGATCCAGTGCTTCAGCGTCGTCGTGCTGACGCCGCTCTGCGCTGCGAGCGCGCTGAGCTTCATGCTCTCTTCTCCCCCGAGGTCGCTGCGGTCGACCGCCGCATTGGAGAGCAATCGACGCCGATGCTCTCCACGATGCGCATCTGCTGCGACGACTCTAGCGTGGTAGCCGCCGGACTCATCTGCGCCTGGGGGCTCTGCGCGCAGGTGCCGACGAGTGGGGACTCATCGGCTGGCCCGGTCGAAGCACCGCCGGGGGGTGCGTCGCTTCGGCCGGGCTGTCCCGCGGCGGGGGCCGATCACGCCACTCGATCGGCGGGCGGCTCAGAGGTTCCGCTCGGACTGCCTGGTGCGTCCGCCCCCGACCTCCTCGGGCAGACGATCGATGGGCACCAGCACGATGTCCTGCACCTTCCAATCGAGATCGATGCACGCATCCCTGGCATCCGTGATCTGCTCGAGCGACGGCATGCGGCCGTCGCGGGGAACGACGAACGACTCTACGTGCAGCACATGGCCCTGGTCGCGCACGCGCGACCCCGCCTCCGCCACCCACGGGAGCCCCCGCAGCAGCTCGTCGATCCTGCCGGTGAGCGGATGCCTCTTGCCGTCGTCGAATGTCGTCGCCGCGGTGTCGATGAGGTCGGTGATCGCGGCGCGCAGGTTCTTCACGCCATCCCAGAGGATGCTGCCGGCGATGAAGATCGCGGCAGCGGCATCCGTCCACCACCACCCGATCCCGATGCCCAGAACACCGACGATCGACCCGGCGGCGGTCATCCAGTCGGCCTTGTTCATGTCGGCGTCGGCGTAGAGCACCTTGTCGTGCAGCTGCTTGGCCAGGCGCATCTTGATCCGGCCGAACCAGATGGGCAGCGGGATGGTCAGCGCGAGCGCTCCGATCATCAGCCAGCCCAGCCAGATCGGATTCCCGAACAGCACCACCGTGCCGATGGGCGGATGCTCGCCGCCGATCAGCCCGATCGCCGAGTCGATGATGAGAAAGGCTCCCATCGCGAACAGTGCGACTCCCGCCACCAGGTGCGCGACTCCGACCGCGCGGTGGTACCCGTAGGGGTAGCGGGCATTGGGCGCCCTGTTGACGATCCGCACGGCCACGAGGAATGCGATCGGCGGCGCGAGCGAGAGCAGATCCTCGACCCAGGCAGCCTTCATCGCCTGCGAGCTGCCCATCACGAGATAGATGCCCGTGATCGCCACCGCGAGAAAGGCGAGCGAGGCCCATTCGATCCGGATGGCCGCGCGCAGCGCCTTCTCCTGCTGCTCAGGAAGCTCGGTGTGCCCGAACCTCGTCGTCATGATGCGCCCTCCTCGTGCAGGAACGTCTCGAGTTCGGTGAGCAGCGCGTTCTCGCCCATCCGCACGATCATCACGTGCTTCTCGACGCCGTTCTCGGTGCGCCGCTCGGTATACGGCCGCGTGACGGCCCCGCCCTCGGTCCACGGGGTGTCGTCGCGGAATCCGCCGATCACCATGTCGATCTCCCCGCGCTCGAGCGCGTCGAGGAGATGGGCCTCGCTGCCGGTCGCCCACTGCACCTCGGCGTCGAGCGTCTCGGCGAACTCCGTCACCAGCTCGGGCTCGAGGCCGGAGGGCTCGCCACCGGCATCCAGCTCCACCCACGGCGACAGCTCCGTCGCGCCGACACGCAGGGTGCCGCCTTCGACGCGCTCGATGGTGCCGTGCGGGTCGGCCGGAATCCGCATGCCGCAGCCGGAGAGCCCGACGGCTGCGGCGCAGACCAACGCAGTCAGGGCGAGGCGAGACGTCTTCATGAGGCGACCATAGCCACGCGCCGCGCACGGCCGCACGCCCGACGACACCCCTTGACAACGGCTGCCGGGGTCGGCCAGAGTCGGTCGTCTCGGCGGCGGACGGATGCCCTGCGATCGCCTAGAATCGGGGGTATGCCCACCATCGTCGTCGACGTCATGCCCAAGGCCGAACTGCTCGACCCGCAGGGGAAGGCCGTCTCCGGCGCCTTCGCCCGCATGGGTGTCGAGAACTTCAGTCAGGTCCGCATCGGGAAGCGCTTCGAGCTCACCGTCGACGGCGAGGTCACCGACGAGGTGCTGGCCGAGGCCCGCCGCCTCGCCGAGGACGTGCTGTCGAACTCCGTCATCGAGGATGTCGTGGGAGTCGAGGTCGCGCAGTGAGCGTGCGCATCGGCGTCATCACCTTCCCCGGTTCGCTCGACGACCGTGACGCGCAGCGCGCGGTGCGCATCGCCGGCGCCGAGCCCGTCGCCCTCTGGCACGGCTCGCACGATCTCGAGGGCGTCGACGCGCTGGTGCTGCCCGGCGGCTTCAGCTACGGCGACTACCTGCGCTCCGGCGCCATCGCGGCGCTCTCGCCGATCATGGCCGAGGTCAAGGACGCCGCCGCCAAGGGCATGCCGGTGCTCGGCATCTGCAACGGATTCCAGATGCTCGTCGAGGCGCACCTGCTGCCAGGCGGCCTGATCCGCAACGACCACCAGCACTTCGTGCGTCGAGACCAGCGACTGACCGTCGAGAACAACGACACGGCGTGGACGAACACGTTCTCGAAGGCGCAGGAGATCGTCATCCCGCTGAAGAACGGCGAGGGCGGTTACATCGCCGCCGACGAGACCCTCGACCGCCTCGAGGGCGAAGGCCTCGTCGCGTTCCGCTACGCGGGCGTCAACCCGAACGGCTCGCTGCGCGACATCGCGGGCCTCACGAACGAGAGCGGCAACGTGGTCGGCCTGATGCCGCACCCCGAGCACGCCACCGAGGCGGGATTCGGCCCCGACACGAGCGCCGCGATGCGTTCGGGGGTCGACGGACTGGGCTTCTTCGAGAGCGCGATCGCCGCCGTCGCGCGCGTCGCCGCGTAGCCGTCTCAGACGCCGCCCCGCCGGCGTTTCACGCGTGATACTTTTTGCGAGTCGTGTCCGGAGACCCCGGACCAGCGCACAAAGGAGTGAACGTGAAACGACGCACGCGCGGCATCGTCGCCGCGGCAGCGGCCGGAGCCACCGTCATCACGGGTGTGATGATGATGCCCGCCGCAACAGCAGCACCCAGCCCCGTCGATCCCGCTGACGGCGCGGCCGTGCAGCGGGCCGACAACCGTCCTGGCCCTCTGACCGAGCGGCAGAACGAGCGGCGCAAGGCGGCTCAGCGGCTGATCCTCTCGGGGCAGGCCTCGCCGAACGAAGACGGCGTCGTCTCGCTGAGCGCCGAGAATGACAAGTACTACGAGGCGGCGGTCACCGGCACAGGCCGGCTGTTCACGATCCTCGCCGAGTTCGGCGACCAGGGCAGCGGCAAGCTCGGCACCGTACCAGGCCCGTTGCACAACCAGATCCCCGAGCCCGACCGCACCGTGAACAACAGCACGCACTGGCGTGCCGACTTCGACACCGCCTACTACGAGACGCTGTTCTTCGGCGAGACCGACTCGATGGCGGACTTCTACTCGAAGCAGTCGGCTGGCAACTACACGGTCGACGGAGAGGTGAGCGACTGGGTGAAGGTGCCGGGCAACGCCTCGACGTACGGCGACAACACGGTCGAGGACTACGGCGGAGCCTGGAAGTTCATCGCCGACTCGGCGAACGCCTGGTACCAGGCGCAGATCGACGCGGGCCGTTCTGCGGCCGACGTGCTGGCAGAGCTCAAGACCTTCGACGTGTGGGATCGCTACGACCACGACAACGACGGTGACTTCGACGAGCCCGACGGCTACATCGATCACTTCCAGGCGGTGCACGCCGGTGAGGGCGAAGACGCCGGCGGCGGACTGCAGGGCGAGGACGCCATCTGGTCGCACCGCTGGTACGTGAACCAGACCGACTTCGGCGCGACCGGACCGGAAGGCGCCCAGTTCGGCGGCACCGAGATCGGCGACACCGGCATCTGGATCGGCGACTACACGGTCGAGCCCGAGAACGGCGGACTCGGTGTGTTCGCGCACGAGTACGCGCACGACCTCGGCCTTCCCGACTTCTACGACACCGCCGGCGGCGAGAACTCGAGCTCGTTCTGGACGCTCATGTCGAGCGGCTCGTGGCTCGGCGACGGCAAGGAAGACATCGGCACCATGCCGAACTTCATGGGCCCGTGGGAGAAGCTGCAGCTCGGCTGGCTCGACTACAGCATCGTGAACCCCGGTGAGAACGGCGAGTTCACGCTCAGCCCGGCCGCGCTGCAGACCGACGGTCAGGAGCAGGCTCTCGTGGTCGATGTCCCCGATGACGAGCGCACGAGCACGGTCGTCGACCTCGCGGGCGGGCACGCCTGGTGGACGTCGAGCGCCGACGACCTCAACGTGTCGCTGACCCGCACGCTCGACCTGAGCGCCGTGAAGTCGGCGACCGTCACCGCCAGCGCCTGGTACGACATCGAGGCGGGCTACGACTACCTGCACGCGGAGTACTCGACCGACGGCGGCAAGACGTGGACCGCAGCCGGCTCTCCGATCAGTGACAGCTCGAACGACCGCTGGAAGGGCGTGCGCTACTCGGTGCCAGGCGGCGGTGCAGACACGCAGTTCCGCTTCCGCTACCAGACCGACGGCGGCGTGCACCTGGCCGGTGCGTTCATCCGCGACATCGCCGTGAAGAGCGGTGGCACGACGCTGTACACCGACCAGGAGGGCTGGACCGCAGATCCCGCCGAGGGCGGCTTCGTCTGGAGCGACGGCACGATGACCTCATCGGGCGACCGCTACTACCTGGCCGAGAACCGCACCTACGTCGGCTACGACAGCACCCTCGAGGTGGGCCCGTACCAGTTCAGCAAGGGCATCACCGCGCCGGACTGGGTGGAGCACTTCCCCTTCCAGGACGGCCTCGTGGTGTGGGCGGTCGATGAGTCGTACAGCGACAACAACACGATCGAGCACCTCGGTCACGGCCTCGCACTGCCGGTCGACGCCAACCCGGTTCCGGTCACGTACCCCGACGGGACGATGCCGAGCAACCGGCGTCAGCCCTTCGACGCCGCGTTCGGCCTGAACCCCCTCGACCAGGTCAGCCTTCACAAGGAGGTCATGGTCGGCAAGGGCAAGAAGGCCACCGTCGAGACTCTGGCCGCGAGCTCGACACCGGGCACGCAGAAGTCGACGTTCAGCGATGTCGACACCCACGCGTACTACGACGAGTCGAACCCGCTTGCGGGCGTGATCGTCGCCGGTCACGGTGTGAGCATCGAAGTGCTCTCGCAGGTCACCGGCGGAACCATGACGGTCGCTGTCTCCAACAAGTGACCGTCGGCTGACGCGGTTCGGGCCCGTCCCCTTCCCGGGGGCGGGCCCGAACTGCATCAGGATGCCGGTCAGAGACCGGGCGGCGTCAGAGACCGGCCGGCGGCCACGCGCCGATGATGAGCGCCATCACGACGACCGTGACGAGCCCGTGGCCGATGTTCAGTGTGGTCAGTCGGGTCGAGCGTCCCTCGAACGCGTCGTGCGTGATGAAGCGGGCCGCTGTGAAGCCGGCCCACAGCGTGACCGAGGTGACGACGGATGCCCAGAAGTACGAGCCCTCGTAGAAGTGCCAGGCGATGGTCGCGGCTCCCGCGAGCACCCAGGCGGTCACGAAGCTGACGAGCACGGTGGTGATCATCGGCCAGAGCGGCCCGCGGGTCGGATGCTCGAGATCGACGTCTGCGAGGCGCGCCCAGCGCTCGCCCATCACTCCCCTCGCGTACCAGATCGCGCCGACCACCATGCTCGACGCTGTTGCGACCAGCACAGCCCAGTAGTTGATCTCGGGAACCATGACGCCTCCTCGCTCGGTTGCGGTCAGGATACTCCCGGCGGGCAGCGCGCGCCCTGGCATCCGTCATCCCGCGCCGGGACGCCGCCGGCGGGGGCGCGTCAGGCGATGCCGCCGCCGTCGACAACCAGCGCCGACCCGGTGACGTACGACGCCTCGTCGCTGGCGAGCCACACGACGGCCGCCGCGATCTCGCTCGGCTGGCCCATGCGGTTGAGCGGGCGCTCGGCCGCCTCGGCCAGGAACCCGGTCTGGTCCTGTCCCAGCTGGCGAGCCTCGTCGCGCAGCATCCCGGTGTCGACGTCGCCCGGGTTGACGGAGTTGACCCGGATGCCGTCGGGGCCGTGGTCGATGGCCAGCGCACGCGTCATGTTCACGACGGCGCCCTTCGACGCGCAGTAGGAGATGGCCTGGCCGCCGCCCTTGAGGCCCCAGCCGGAGCCGGTGTTGACGATCGAGCCGCCGCCGTTCGCCTTCATGATCGGCACGACGTGCTTGCACATCAGGAAGATCGCGCGCACGTTCACGCCGAACACGCGGTCCCACTCCTCGACCGTCGTCTCGACCGCGGTGGTGCGGCGGATGATGCCGGCGTTGTTGAACACGACGTCGATGCCGCCGAGCGTCTCGTTCGCCGTCTCGACCACGCGCACGATGTCGTCTTCGCTCGAGACGTCGGCGGCGATCGCCACTGCGGTGCCGCCTGCGGAACGGATCTCTTCGGCGACGGCTTCGGCTGCTTCGGCGTTGAGGTCGACGACGGCGACCGAGGCGCCCTCGGCGGCGAAGGCGAGCGAGGTGGCGCGGCCGATGCCTCCGGCGCCGCCGGTGACGATGGCCTTCTTGTTCTCGAGACGCATGAGGATTCCTTACTTCGTTGCGGGTCGGTGTCGAGTGGTCAGGGAACGAGCTCGGGCGCGGCGACAGCGTACAGGCTGGTGGTCGACGCCCCCGTGATGATGCGGATGTGGCCGGCCAGCCGTGCGTCGACGGCGGGGTCGCCGGTCTCGACGATGAGCGGGCGGCCGTGCAGGTCGATGATCTTCTGCTCTGGTGCCACGACCAGAAGCGGGTCATCGCCGAGAGCACGGATGACGGCTGCCGAGAGCTGCTGGTTGCCCCGGCCGAGCAGGAATCCCTGGCCGCCGATCACCGTGACGACCGCTTGGGCTGGGCCGCTGGCGATCTCGGCGAGCAGCTGCTCTTCGCTCGCGGCCGACAGCAGCTGACGGCCGTCGAGGATCACGTCGACTCCCAGCGGCGACTTCTCGATGCCGAGCTGCCTGGCGATCTCGGCGGTCGTCCCGCCCGGTCCGAGCAGGTACCGGATGCCGGGCTGCATGCGGGCGACCGCGCCACGCGCGGCTGCGGCGACGGCTGCGGCCTCGGAGGCGGGGGTGGCGGCCTTGCGCGCCTGGGTGCGGCCGATGCGGAACGGCACCCGCAGCATGCCGAACAGCTGCGGCTCGACGCGCGCGCGGCGCATCGCCGCCTCGTCGATGTCGAGCACCTCGCGTTCCGAGACGGGCAGGCCGCCGTCGGCCCAGTCGGCCGCGAGCGAGCCTGCTGCCCGCGGGCTGACCGCGAACACCGGCGAGTACATCTTCACGCCGGACGGGATGCCGAGCACGGCCGGCTGCTGTTCACAACTCAGGAGACCTGCAGGGGAACCGGCCTGCGGGGCGTCCACGGCGACCGACCGGCCAGGATTCTCCTGAGTTGCGCACGCCACCCCGGCGAGCCCCGCCGCCGCATCGCGCAGCGTGCCGTCGCCGCCGGCGACGAGGATCAGCGTCGCACCGGCCTCGGCGAGCGCGGCGACGGATGCCGAGGTGTCAGATGCCGAAGTGTCGGATGCCGAAGTCGCCCCGCCCCGGGGGTCGTACACGACCCGGGCCTCCAGCCCCGCGGCCCGCACGGCATCTGCCCCCATCGCCCCCGCTGCGGTGGCGATGACGAGGGACGGATGCCTGGCGGCCAGCGTCTGGAGTGCGACGGTCGCCCGCTCCTGCGCGCGGGAGTGCGCGCCGCGCGAGACCGCGAGACGCTGCACCTCCGCGCCGTCGGAGCCGGCGAGGCCCGCGGGCCCGCCGACTCCGGCGACAGGATTGACGACCAGTCCGATCACGCGATCACGCCTCGGCGAAGTGCTTGCGCCGGTAGGCGCGCCACGTGACGGCCCAGCGCTCGGGGTCGTCGAGATCCTCGTGGTGGGTGTGGTGCACGGTCTGGTTGTGCGGGGCGGTGCGCACGACCTCCGGGGTCTCGCGGGCCTCGCGCGCCACTTCGGCCAGCGTCGCGGCGTACTCGTCGAGCTCGGCCATCGAGTACGACTCGGTGGGCTCCAGCGTGAACGGCTGCGGAACCACGTACGGGTGGTGGCTGGTCCAGTAGTGCATGCCGAAGTCCGACATGCGGATGCCGATCTCCTCCGACGAGATGCCGGTCTCCTGGTACAGCTCCTCCCACGAGTAGCGCACCTGCTCGATGCGGCGGCGGCCGGTCGCGTAGGGCGCCGATGCTCCGGGGATCTCGAGCACCTTCGCCATCAGGTAGTTGTTGTTGAGCACCGCGGTCTCGGCGGCGGCGAGCAGGCCATCTGCGCCCAGCGCCATGATCCACGAGTAGGCCTTGACGAGGGCGGGGATGACTCCGAAGAACGGGCCGACCGCGCCGATCGACCGGGCACCGGCCTCGGCGACGGCGAACGTGCCGTCGTCTTCGCGAACCACGCGCGGACCAGGCAGGAACGGTGCGAGCGCCGAGCTCACCGCGTTGGCGCCCGAGCCGGGGCCGCCGCAGCCGTGCGGGGTGCCGAAGGTCTTGTGCAGGTTGAAGTGGCACACGTCGAAGCCGGCGTCGCGGGCGCGGGTGATGCCCAGGATCCCGTTGGCGTTGGCCTGGTCGTACGAGGCGAGGGCGCCGACGGCGTGTGCCGCGTCGACCCATTCCTTGATCGCCGGGTTGTAGATGCCGGTGTCCTCGGGGTTGGTGACCATGATCGCCGCGGTGCGGGGCGAGAGCGCGGCCTTCAGCGCCTCGAGCGAGGGGTAGCCCTCGGCATCGGGATACACGGTGATGACCTCGTAGCCGGCGGCCTTCGCGGCGGCGGCGTTCGATGGGTGGCTGAAGATCGTGGTGATGACCTCGCGGCGCTGCTCGCCCTCGCCGTTGGCCTCGTGGTACTTGCGGATCATGGCGATGTTCGACCAGATCGCGGCCGAGCCGCCCTGGGTGTGCAGCGACACTTCGTCCATGCCCGAGATCTCGGCGAGCATGCGCTCGAGCTGCCACAGGATCTCGAGCACGCCCTGCGCGTCGGCGGGATCCTGGTGCGGGTGCATGGCGGTGACCTGCGGGGCGCCGGCGAGCTGGTCGTTGATCTTCGGCGCGTACTTCATGGTGCAGGTGCCCTGGCCGATGTCGACGTTGAAGTCGGCGCCGAGGTTCTCCTGCGACAGGCGCAGGTAGTGCTTGAGCACGCGCATCTGCCCCATCTCGGGAAGCTTCGCCTTGGAGGGGCGGCGCAGCGAGGCGGGCAGGTCGGCGACGACGTCGCCGACGGCATCCCGGATGCCTGACTCGACCTGCGAGACGAGCACGCCGCGCTCGCCGGGGGTGGACAGCTCGAAGATGATCGGCTCGTCCCAGCGGGCCTGCTGGAAGCGGCGCAGGGCCGGCTTGGGTGCGACGGGGAGGGCCATCAGTTCTGCTCCTCTGCGAAGGCGGGGGCGGTGACCGCGGCGAGCGCCGAGGCCAGGGTGTCGATGTCGGACTGCGTGGTCATCTCTGTGACGCATACGAGCAGGCGGTGCTCGCCGACGGCGACGCCGGGCTCGATGCCCTTCTCGCGCAGGCCGCGGACGACGTCGGATGCCGGGATCGGCAGCGTGACGGTGAACTCGCGCAGGTGCACGGCGTCGTCGTCGAGGGTCACGCCAGGGATCGCGGCGAGGGCCTGCTGGGCGTAGCGGGTGCGGGCGAGCAGCGTCTCGCCGAGCTCTGCCATGCCTTCGGGTCCCATCAGCGCGAGGTACACGCCGGCGGCGATGCCCCAGAGGGCCGCGGCCGTGCCGACCCATTCCTTGCCCTCTTCGCGGTGTGCGAAGGAGGTGCGGTCGTAGGCGACGTCGCCGAAGCCGTACTCGCCTGGCACGTCGGTCGACTCGAGTCCGAACAGGCGCGAGGGCATCTCCATGACGAAACGGGTGTCGTCGTGCACGGCGATGAAGCCGCCGTGTGCGCCGCCGAACCATTGGTGCAGGCCGAGCGACTGGATGTCGCCCGTGACGATGTCGGCCCCGTGCAGAGCGGGCGGGGTGAGCACTCCGTAGCCGATGGGGTCGGTGCCGACCACGACGATCGCACCGGCGGCGTGCGCGGCATCCGCGATCTGCTGCAGTGCCGCCTCGACGGCTCCCGTCGCGCTGGGGGTCTCGATCCAGACGGCGGCGACGTCGTCGCCGAGCGCTGCGGTGATCGCGGCGACGTCGGCGGTGCCGGCGGCCGACGGGATGTGCTCGAGGGTCAGGTGGGCGCGCACGTAGTCGTGCACCTTGGCGAGCTTGGCCGGCAGCACGTCGCTCGCGACGAGCACGCGGCTGCGGCCGGTGATCCGGCCCGACATGGTGAGGCCCGTGGCGGTGGCCTGATAGCCGTCGTAGGTGGGGACGTTCACGACGTCCATCTCGAGCAGCTCGGCCATCAGCGACTGGTACTGGAACAGCGCCTGGAAGCGACCGTGGTCTTCGTAGGGCTCGCCGGCGTATGCGGTGAGGAACTCGCTGCGCCCGATGACCTCGTCGACGACCGCGGGCACGTAGTGGTTGTAGGTGCCCGCACCGAGGAAGCTGAGTCGCTCCTGCGTCGAGCGGTTCTTCGCGAGCAGGCCGCGCACGTGGCGGGCGAGGTCCTGCTCGGCGACGAACGGGGCGGGCAGGTCGAGCGGACGGCCGAGGCGCAGCGACTCGGGCACGTCGGCGTAGAACTCATCGACCGACGTGGCTCCCACGGCGGCGAGCATGGCCGCGCGCGACTCGGGCGCGGTGTTGGGGATGTACGGATGCACGAACGGCTGCGTCATGCCTGCTCCTTCGCAGTGGGTGTGGTCAGGGTGATGAAGGGGATCTCGGCCGCACGGGGAGCGGCGACGACCGCGACGCCGTAGCCGTCGAGCTCGACGACGTCGGCGATGTCGATCCCGGTGAGGAGGTCGACTCCGGATGCCGGAAGCCGGAACGCCACGGGCTGGGCGCCGTGGTTGAGCAGGAACGTGTAGTCGGTCTGGTCGTCGGAGCGGGTGACGGCCTCGGCGTTCACGTCGATCTGGTCGCGGACGGGAAGCCCGGCGGCGCGCAGCAGATCGGCGAACACGGTGATCATGCCGTCGGGCGTGAGCATGGCGCTCACGTAGCTCGCTGAGCCCGTGCCGCTGCTGCGCCGAGTGACGGCGGGCAGCCCGTCGAGCACGCCGGAGGCGTAGCGACCGCGCACGTCGACATCGGCATCCGCCTCGATCCACTCCGCCCAGCTGGGCACGTCGATCATGCCGGGCCCCGTGTCGGCCGAGCCGTACGCGATGCGCTCGACGAGACCGTCGGCGATCGGCCACTGCTCATCGACCTCGATGCCGAGCAGGTCGCGCAGCGGGCCCGGGGCGCCGCCGTCGTGAACCTTCTCGGTGGCATCCACCACTCCCGAGAACGGGCCGACGATCAGGTGACCGCCGCCCTCGACGAAGCCGTGCAAAGCCTCGGCCTGCGGCTGCTCGGCGATGTAGAGGTTGGGCACCACGACGACGTCGTACTTCTCGAAGGGGCCGGTGGCGCGTACGGTGTCGACCGGGTGGCCGAGCGTGTGCAGCGCACGGTGCCACGCGCGGGCCTGCTGAGCCCACTGCAGACGCTGCGAGGGAAGCGACTCGATCGCGCTCGAGCCCCACCACGAGTCCCAGTCGACCACCAGCGCGACGCGAGAGCGCACGCGTGTGCCGCGCACCGGTTCGAGCTTGCGCAGCTCGAGACCGAGCGCCTTCGTCTCCTGGTAGCTGCGGGAGCGCTCGCCTCGGTGGCCGAGCATCGACGAGTGGAACTTCTCCTGGCCGTACTTGGCCTGCCGCCACTGGAAGAACATGACCGCGTCCGAGCCGTGCGCGACGGCCTGCAGGCTCTCGACGCGGATCTTTCCCGGCGCCTTGGGCACATTGATGTCGCGCCAGCTGGTCGCGCTCGCCGACGACTCGAGCAGCAGCCACGGGCGCCCGCCCTTGAGCGAGCGCATGAGCCCGTAGTTCAGGGCGGCGCCGACGTGCGAAGTCGGGTCGGCCGGCTCGGGGTACGCGTCGTCGGTGACGATGTCTTCGACGGCGGCGAAGTCCCAGTAGTCGAGGTCGCGGAACATGCTCATGAAGTTGGTGGTGACCGCGATCTCGGGCGTGACCTCGCGCAGCACGTCGATCTCGACCTGGAAGAGCTCGAGCATGGCATCCGACGAGAACCGCTCGAAGTCGAGCAGCTTCGTGGGGTTGATGGGTCCCGGTGCCTTCTTCGGGGTCTCGATGTGGTCCCACGACGTGTAGCGCTGGCCCCACACGTTGACGCCCCACGCCTCGTTGAGACCGTCGAGGTCGCCGTAGCGGTTCTGCAGCCACCGGCGGAAGTGCCGGGCCGACTCGGGGCACCAGCAGCGCGAGACATGGTCGCCGTACTCGTTCGAGATGTGCCACATCGCGAGGCCGGGGTGCTCACCGTAGCGCTCGGCCATCGCGCGGGTCATGCGGGCGACGTTCTCGCGCCAGATGGGCGACGACGGGCAGTAGGTCTGACGCGAGCCGAACTCGAGCCGGTGACCCTCGGAGTCCCACGGCGCCATCTCGGGGTGCTCGCGCAGCAGCCAGGAGGGCGGGGTGGCGGTCGCGGTGGCGAGGTCGATGCGGATCCCGGCCTCGTGCAGCAGGTCGATGATGCGGTCGAGCCAGCCCCAGTCGTAGACGCCGGGCTCGGGCTCGAGCTGAGGCCAGCTGAAGATGGGCAGGCTCACCATCGTGACGCCGGCCTCTTTCATGAGGCGGATGTCCTCGTGCCAGGTCTCCTCCGACCACTGGTCGGGGTTGTAGTCGCCGCCGTAGGCGAGGGCGTCGATCCGGACCTCCCGGATGCGCTCATCGTCGCGGTGCTGGGTCACGAAGGCTCCTCACTGAGATGGCTGGACGGGATGCACTGTCCAATGTATTCTGTATACACAACACTAGGGCGAATCCGAGGACCGGTCAAGCCGTAGGCTGACGCTCGGGAGGGAACGACATGGCGATCGAACGGAAGAACCTCAGGTCTCAGGTGCGCGATGAACTGCTCGCGCGCATGCGCACGGGGCTCGCGAAGCCCGGCGAGAGCATCAACGAGGTTCAGCTCGCCGCAGAGCTCGGCGTGAGCCGCACTCCCCTGCGCGAGGCGCTGATCGCCCTGGAGTCAGAAGGCCAGATCACGAGCGAGAACGGCAAGGGGTTCCGGTTCGTTCCGCTCAGCGCCGGCGAGTTCGAGGATCTCGCCCCCGTCATGGCCGCTCTCGAGAGCCTGGCCCTCGAGCTGTCGCCGATCGACGAGCTGAAGAAGGTCGGCGAGCGCCTGGTCGCCCTGGCTGACGCCTTCAAGGACGAGCTCGTCGAGCACAGCCTCGTGATCAGCCGCGACGACGAGTGGCACGCGGTCATGCTCTCGGTGTGCCCCAACAAGCGCCTGCTCGACGTGATCGAGAGCGTGCGCGGCTCGTTCCACCGCTACGAGTCGCTGCTCGTCGCCGAGGACGTCAAGGTCGAGCGCGTCGCGGCAGAGCACGCGGCGATCGCCCGCGCCCTCGCCGAGGGCGACGTGCCCGCCGCCGTGGAGGCACTGAAGGTCAACTGGATGCAGGGCATGCGCCGCATCCTCGACAACGCGTCCTCGGCGTACTTCACCGCCTGACCCCACGTCATCGCGCGAGCCTCAGCCCTTCACCGCGCCGCCGAGCAGGCCTGCGACGAACTGCTTCTGGAACACCAGGAACAGGATGAACAGCGGCAGGGTGGCCAGCAGCGAGCCGAGCATGAGCCCGGAGTAGTCGACTCGGCTGAGGCCGATCATCGTGTTCAGCGCCACGGGGATCGTGTAGTTCGACTCGGTGTTCAGCATGAGCAGCGGCCAGATGAACGAGTTCCACTGACTGATGAAGGTGTAGATGATCAAGGCCGCGATCTGCGGCCTCGCCACGGGCAGCACGATCCGGTAGAACGTGCGCAGCTCGGACGCCCCGTCGATGCGCGCCGCCTCGATGAGCGTGACCGGGAAGTCGAGGAAGCCCTGGCGCATGAGGAAGATGCCGAAGGCGTTCGCCAGGAACGGCACGATGAGCGCCTGATAGCTGTCGATCCAGCCGATGCTCGCCATAATCTGGAACAGCGGCACGAGCAGCACCTGCATGGGAATCATCATGGTCACGAGGATGACGCCGAGCAGCACACCACGTCCGCGGAAGCGATACGTCGCCAGGCCGTAGCCGCACATCACGCTGACGATCGCACTGAACACGGTGTAGATCACCGCGACGAGCACGCTGTTGAGCATCACCTGCCCGAACCCGATGCTCTCCTGCAGACGGCCGAGGTTCTGCCAGAACTCGCCGCCCGGCAGCAGCGGCAGCGGGGTGACGAACAGATCCGAGGTCTTGTGCGTCGAGGCGATGACCATCCACAGGAACGGCACGAGCGCCAGGATGCCGGCGAAGACGAGCAGCGCGTAGACGGGCGCGCGCAGCACGATCCTGCGCGCGAGCGGTTCGCCGCGACGCTCGGGCACGCCCGTGCGGCGCGCTCTTCCGGTCGTGATCAGCTGAGTGGTCACGGCTTCTCCCTCATGATGCGGAACTGCACGAGCGCGATGATCGCGGTGAGCACGACGAGCATCCAGGCGATGGCGCTCGCGTAGCCGAAGTCGAACTGCTGGAAGCCGATCTTGTACAGGTACAGCACCGGCGTGAGCGTGGCGTTGTTGGGTCCGCCGCCCGTGAGGATGAAGTTCTCGTCGAACAGCTGCAGCGCGCCGATGGTCGAGGTGACGCTGGTGAAGATCAGCACCGGGCGCAGCTGCGGCACGACGACGTGCCAGAACGTCTGCCAGCGCCCCGCGCCGTCGATACGAGCCGCCTCGTACAGCTCGGACGGGATGGCCTGCAGACCGGCGAGGATGATCACCATGTTGTAGCCGGTCCAGCGCCAGGTGATCGAGGCGATCACGGCGACGCGCGCCCAGAAGTCGTTGTTCAGCCAGTCGATGGGCCCCGCGCCGAACAGCCCGAGAGCCTGGTTGAGCAAGCCGCCGTCCGTGGTCATGATCACGCGGAACACCACCGAGTACGCGACGAGAGTCGTGATGGCGGGCAGGAAGGTGATGAGCCGGAATCCCGAGCGGAACCTCAGCCACGACTGGTTCAGCAGGTAGGCCAGCCCCACGGCGAGCGCGATCATCAACGGCACCTGCACGACGAGGATCAGCAGCGCGTTGCCGAGGCTCTTCGCCACGAGCGGGTCGCGCAGCATCCGGGCGTACTGGTCGAGACCGACGAAGGTCGAGACGCCGCCCTCGGTGCGGAAGAAGCTCTGCATGAGAGAGACCGCAAGCGGATAGGCGAAGAAGATGACCAGCAGAGCAGCCGCAGGCAGGACGAACCACATGCCCGGTCGCTGCATGCGCGCACCGAACCGGCGCCCTGATCCTGCCCCGCGGGCGGGCCCCGGGGCGCGCCGCGTGGCGGCGTCACCCCGGGAGGGACTGAGAACAGCCATCAGTCCGCGATCTTCCGACCTGTCGAGTTCGCGATCTGCGCGGCCGCGTCGTCGAGCGCCTTCTTCGGGTCGTCGCCGTTGAGCACGGCCGCGGCGACCGCGTTCGAGACGGCGTCGGCCGCCACCGACTGGTCGGAGGTGAAGGTGATCGTCGGGATCTCCTTCGTCAGCTCGCCGAACGTCTGGAAGACCTCCTGGCCGCTGAAGTACTCGCTCGGCTGCTGGAAGTAGTCGGACTCGAAGGCCGGAAGGTACGACGGGAACAGGCCCTCGGCCTTCATCATGCCGGCCTGGTTCTCGGCATCCGCCAGCACGAACTCCATGAAGTCCGCCGCCAGCTGCGGGTTCTTCGCCTGGGCGGGGATCGCGAGGCCTGATCCGCCGTTGTTCGACGTCGGGGCATCGCCCTCGGCGAAGACGGGCAGCTCACGCACGGCGTACGTGCCCGAGAGCTCTGGTGCCTCACCCTCGAGCGTGCCGATCCACCAGACAGCCTCGGGGGTGACGGCCGAGTCGCCGTCCTTCGCGCTCGTGACGCTCGCGTCCCATCCCTTGGCGTTCTTGATGAGGCCCTTCTGCTGCATGCTCTGCAGCAGGGTGAGGGTCTGCACGGCCTCGGGGCTGTTGACGGCGATGTCGCCGTTCTCGTCGAAGAGGCCCTGGCCCTGCTGCTGCAGCATCATCGAGAACGGGCCGCCGGCCGAGAGGTCGGCGGTGAGCAGCGTCTTGCCGGTCTCGGCCTTGATCTTCTCGCCTGCCGCGACCAGGTCGTCCCACGTGGTGACGGAAGCCGGGTCGACTCCGGCGGCCTCGAAGTAGTCGGTGCGGTAGAAGAGGCCGACGGTGCCGGAGTCCCACGGCGCCATGCGCAGCTTGCCCTCTTCGTCGGTCCCCGTGTCCCACTTGAACGGGTCGAAGTCGTCCTTCGCATCTCCGAACACCGGAGACAGGTCGGTGAAGGCCTTGGGGAACTGGCTCAGGTAGCTCTGGTTCTTGTCGGTCTCGAGCGTGATGATGTCCGGCAGGCCGGTTCCGGCCTGCAGGCCGACCGAGATCTTGTCGTACGCGTTGTCATACCCGATGTCGACCACGGTGATCGTGACCCCGTCGTGCTGCTTCTCGTACTCCGCGCCGAGCCGCTCGAGCGCGGTCGCGGCGACGTCCCACGACCAGATGGTGATCTCTCCGGAGGCCGCGGCGTCCTTCTCGAGGTCCGCTCCACCGGATGCGGGAGCCCCGCCTCCGAACGCGCATCCCGTCAGGGCGACCGCCGCCGTCGCAGTGAGTGCGGCTGCCAGCATCCCGCGTCGCTTCATCATGACCTCCTCGTCACGTAATTGGATATTGCATACAGTACACGCGTGGTGACGATAACACCAGGTGTCGGGGCCCCCGGCCGGCAGCCGTCCACCGCTCGCGAACGGGCGCCCGGCATGGCAGATGCCGGACGGATCGGAGGGATCCGCCCGGCATCTGGGTGCGGGCTCGGCGCGCATCCGCGGGAGCGGAGCGCGCGAAAGGGGTCAGCTGAGCGCGACGGCGAGGTCGATGAACAGCGCCGCCGACCAGCCGAAGGCCGTCGTGGCACGGTCGGCCTTCAGTCCCGTGCGCGGGTTGAAGTACTCGTGCGGGCCGCCGCCGTGCACCACGAGGCGCACGGTCTGCTCGCGCAGCTCGCGAGCACGCTGCGGGAAGCCGGAGGTCTCGAGCCCCTCGGCGATCAGTGCACTGGTGTTGACCCAAATCGGCCCGCGCCACATGCGCTCGGGAGAGAAGTCGGGATCGGAGGCGGCGACGGTCGGCAGACCCCACTCGAGCGCGAAGCGGGCCGGGTCGTCGACGGCTGCGCGCAGCGAGTCCCGGATACCCTCCGGCAGCGTGCCCGTGCGCAGCGGCATGAGTCCCACGACGGTGTCGGAGCGGATGTCCTCCCCCGCCCCACGGGCGAGGAAGCGACCGGCCGGGGCATCCCACATCTGGTCGAGCAGCGACTGGGTGCGCTCCGCGCGGGAGAGGAAGCGGGCGGTCTCGGCATCCGGCTCGTATCGGCTGAGCAGAGCCGCGATCTCCCGGTCCTGACACACGAGATACGTGCCGAGGTCGGGCGACGCGGTCGGGATCGGCCCGTCGAAGATGGGGCTGTCGTCGAGACCCGATGAATAGGGGTGGCCGTACTCGGGCATTCCGTCGCCGTCGAGATCGGAGCCGGCGAACCACCAGTCCTGCGACCGGATCACCCGCCCGAGCTGCTCACGCGCCCAGTCGGGCGCATCCTCCACCTCGAGCACCTTGCCCAATGCCCACGCCGCGAGGGGCGGCTTGGTGAGCGGTACGGGCTTCGACGGGTCGGCGATCTGCGAGCCCGCCCGGCGCAGGGTGGCCCGGTCACTCTCGGGAAGGTCATCGCTGGTCGCCAGGATGCCCTCCTCATGCACGACATCTGGCAGCTGGCCGTCGTCGCTCGGGAAGCGGAACGCGATCTCGAGCTGCTCGCGGGCGAGCTCCGGGTCTCCGTGCCGAAGGCCGACGGCGATGAAGTAGGCGTCCCACTGCCACAGCCCCACGTAGCCGATCTTCGACGGCACGACCGCGCGGGCATCGCCCAGCGACGTCAGCTCGACGATGTTCGCGCCGAGCACCCACCAGCAGAACGCGGCCATCTGCTGCAGATCGTCGCGCACGAGGGGGCACTTCGCGAACCAGTCCAGCCACTGCCTCTCGCACGCGTCGAGCGCGGCAGGGTGGTCGCCCGGCTCGACGGCGACCGAGCGGTCGGCAGCGACACGGATCCGGATGCCGGCGCCCGAGAGCGCATGCCGCTCATCACGGCCGTCCGGGTGGACGAGCACCACGTGCGCGCCGTCGGCGCCGGCGATGCTCAGCGCCCCCGGGCCTTCGAAGGTGAGGGAGGCGGACCCGTCAGCGCCGTCGCCGAAGGCGATCCGGTGCGGCTGCACATCGGCCACCGGGAGCGCACGCCCCTCGGCATCCGTCACCCGCAGGGCATCCAGCACCCGGCAGGCGCTCAGCCGCTTCTCGTACTCCGAGGTGTGCACGCGCACGCCCTCGCCGTCCTCGGCGCGGAACACGAGCACCCGCGACCGCGGCAGCGTGAACGGTGCGGTGACGAGGTCGAGGTGCCGGCCGGCCAGTGCGGCGAGCGTCACGGCATCCGTCGTCCGAGCATCCGCCATCATCGACCACCCAGCCCCGACGCGGCCATGCTGTTGAGGATCTTGCGCTGACCGATCACGAACACGATGAGCATCGGCACGGTGGCGATGGCCGAGGCCGCCATCACGAGGCCGTAGTTGACCGAGCCGTGCTGACCCTCGAAAGAGGTGAGCAGCAGCGGCACGGTGAACAGGTCGGGGGAGTTCAGCAGCACGAGCGGGAACAGGAAGGCGTTCCACACGCCGAGCGCCGTGATGATCGCGAGCGCGGCGAGGCCGGGACGCAGGTTCGGCAGCACGATGCTGAAGAAGGTGCGCAGGCGCCCTGCGCCGTCGACGAGCGCCGCCTCCTCGAGCTCCTTCGGCAGTGAGAGCACGAACTGGCGCATGAGGAACACGGCGAACGGGTTGGCGATCATGCCTGGCACGATCAGCGCGAGGTGCGAGTCGACCCAGCCGAGGTTCGACATCAGCAGGTAGAAGGGGATCAGCGTCACCTGCGCGGGGATCATCTGCGTCGCGAGGAACACGATGAAGAGCACCTTGCTGCCCTTGAAGCGGATGCGCGCGAACGCGTACCCGGCCATCGACGCGGTGATGAGGGTGCCGACGACGACCAGCACGGTGATGTACGCGCTGTTCAGGTACGCCTGTCCGAACGGCACGGCGTTCCACGCCTGGCTGTAGTTGTCGACCGTCCACGGGTTCGGCAGGAACTCGAGCGGGTTCTGCAGCAGCTGCGGCAGCGTCTTGAACGAGGTCAGCAGCATCCAGATGAACGGGAAGACCATCGAGATGGCGGCGACGACCAGCACGACGTGCAGAAGCACGGGTCCGCGGCGGCGCTTCACCGCACCACCGGGGCGCCGGCGCGTCGAGCCGGGAGCGACGATCGCGATCGTCGAGTCGGTGGGCGGGCCCTGGCGGCCCTCGGTCAGCGGAGATGTCATGGTGCCGCTCATTCCGGGTCGTCCTCGTAGTGCACGAACTTCTTCTGGGCGCCGAACTGCACCGCCGTGATGATGAGCGTGAGCACGAGCAGGATGATGCTCGCCGCACTCGACAGCCCGAACTCGAAGCGCCCGAAGCCGAGGTCGTAGATGTGGTAGACGATCGTCCTGGTCGCATTGTCGGGCCCGCCGCCCGAGACGAGCACGTAGACGATGTCGAACGTCTGCAGCGACGAGATGAAGGCGATCACCGACGAGAAGAACACGATGGGTGAGAGCAGGGGCAGGCGGATGCTGAGCAGCAGCCGCACGGCGCCTGCACCGTCGATGCGGGCGGCCTCGATGACCGAAGGCGAGATGTTCTGCAGCCCGGCGAGGAAGATCACGACGTTGAGGCCGAGCGACGACCAGATCGTCACGATGCACACCGCCAGCAGAGCCAGCCGCGGGTCCTGCAGCCAGTTCGGCGGGTCGATGCCGAACACGCGGGCGATGGTGGTCGAGAGCACGCCGTCGACCCGGAACATCTGCTGCCAGATCATCGCGATCGCGACGGTGGCCGTGACCACGGGCGAGAAGAAGAGCACGAGGTACAGCGCGCGGGTCTTCAGCTTCTCGAGCGCCACCGCCACGATCACCGCGAGGCCGAGCCCGATGGGCACGGTGATGATCGCGATGAGCAGGGTGTTGAGGATCGAGCGGCCGAGAAGGGGGTCCTGCAGCTGATCGGCGAAGTTGTCGAGGCCGACCCATGTCAGCTCACCGAGGCCGTCCCAATCCGCGAAGGCGAGCACGAGGCTGGCCACGAACGGCAGGACGACGAACAGTCCCATGCCGATCAGCTGCGGGCCGACGAAGACGTACCCCCAGAGTCGGTCGCGGCGGCGCCACGCCGCCTCCTTGCGCATGGGCTGGGCGAATGCCGCAGGGGTGACCTGCGGCATCCGCTCTGCCTCGGTGAGCTGAGCCATGATTACTTCTTCGACCGTTCCTCGACCAGCTTCGCGACGGTGTCGAGGCTCTGCTGTGCGTCGGTCTTGCCCTCGTAGAGCTTCTGGAACTCCTCGGCGATCGCCACGGGCAGACCGGGAACGCGGGCCTCTGCCGGGTAGTCCTCGAAGCCGATGTCGCGCATGTCGAGGAAGGTCTGGGCGTGCGCGGGGTAGTCGTCTTCGAGCACGACCTCGTCGGCGCCCTTGATCGACGGCACGGCGTTTCCGCCGCCCTTGAGGCGGAAGATCTGGCCCTCGGCGCTCAGGAACTCGGTCCAGAAGGTGAACGCGGCGTCCTTGACCTTCGTCTTGCCGTTGATCGCCAGGAAGCTGGTGGCGACGCCGGTGGGCGCGGGCTCGCCGTCGGGCGTGGGCCAGCGCACGATGTCGTACGAGTCCTCCACGCCTGCCGACTTCACGGTGCCGATCGTGTACCGGCCCTGCACGAAGAACCCGGCCTTGTGGGTGACGAAGACGCTGTCGGCGCCTGCACCGTCGGGAAGGGTGTCGGCGACGACGAAGGTGCCGTCCTGGAAGAGGTCGCCGAGCTGCTGCATGGCCTCGACCGTGGCCGCGTCCTCGTTGCCGACGAACGCGCCGCTGTCGTCGTACGGTGCGTCGACGCCCTGCGACGAGAGCCAGCTCCAGTGTGTGGCCCAGTAGTTCCAGAACATCGAGCCGGTCAGCTTCGCGTCGTGAAGCTTCTCGTTCATCTCGAGGTACTTGTCGGTGGTCCACTCGCCGTTCTCGGCGAGGGTCGCGGGGTCCTCGGTGATGCCTGCGGCCTTCAGCGCCTCCTTGTCGTACCAGAGCACGTCGGGGTTGGAGTCGTTGGGCGCGGCGTAGACCTCGTCGTCCTTCTCGGCGGCGCCGAAGAGACCGGGGTAGAAGTCGTCGTGCTTCGTCTTGCTGTCCTTCGAGTCCATCAGCTCCTTGAGGGGCATCAGGCGGTTCGAATCGACGAACTGGCCGATCATGTCGTCGCCGATGTAGAAGACATCGGGGGCGGTGTTGCTGGTCAGCTGCGCGAGAAGCTTCGAGTGATAGTCGCCGTAGCCGGCGACCGGCTGGAACTTCACCTTGATGTCGGGGTGACGGTCCATGAAGTCCTCGTTGAACTCCTTGTAGCGGGTGAGCTCGTCGGCGGTGCCCCAGGTCGACCACACGACGGTCGCCGTGCCGTCTGCCGCGACGCCTCCGCCGTTGCCGCCGCCGCCACTGCAGGCGGCCAAGCCGAGGGTGAGCGCGCCGACGGCGATGCCGGCGAGATACTTCCGATACTTGGAGCGGGACATTCCGCCACCTCTTTCGTCATTGGAAGAGCCGGAGTCCCGGCCACGAGTCGAACCTAAGTATTTTGTATACAGAACACACCATCTGTCAATCTCCGTGACCATACCGAGATCGCGGCGCCTCGCCGCTCCCCGCGGGCTAGGGTCGAGCCGTGAGCCTTCTCGTCACCGTGCCCACCGACCGCCTCGTCGAAGGCCTCGGCGACCTGCCCGACGGCGTCGACCTTCGCCTCTGGGATCTGCGGTCGCCCGCACCGGCTGACCGCATCGACATCGTCGTGCCTCCCTATATGGGCGGGCCCGGCGCGCTGGCCGCGCTCGACGGACTCGACATCGGCCTCGTGCAGGGACAGTCGATCGGATACGACGGCGTCGCCGAGGTGCTGCCCCGTGGCATCCCGTTCGCGAATGCCGCCAGCGTGCACGAGGCGTCGACCGCCGAGCTCGCGGTCGGCATGATGATCGCGGCGCAGCGGCAGCTGCCCCGCTTCGCTCTCGCCCAGGACCGCGGAGAGTGGTCACCCGTCTTCGCCGAGAGCCTCGCCGACCGCCGCGTGCTGCTGGTCGGCTTCGGCGGCGTGGGCACGGCGATCGCCCGGCGGCTCGCACCGTTCGAGGTCGAGCTGACCGCCGTCGCACGCGCGGCTCGCACCGAACACGTCGACGGCGTCGGAGAGATGACGGTGCACGGCATCGACCAGCTCGACGCTCTGCTGCCCGACGCCGAGATCGTCGTGCTGAGCCTGCCGGCCAACGACGACACCCACCATCTCTTCGACGCGGACCGGATCGCCCGCATGGCGCCTGGTGCGCTGCTGGTGAACGTCGGGCGCGGGCCGCTGATCGAGACGGATGCCCTGGTCGCCGCGCTGCGCTCGAACGCGATCCGCGCAGCATCCGACGTGTTCGAAGAAGAGCCCCTGCCCGCGGGCCACCCGCTGTGGACCGCCCCCAACCTGCTGATCACGCCGCACGGCGGGGGCGCGTCGACCGCGATGAACCCGCGGATCGCCCGACTCATCCGCCGTCAGATCGACCGGATGCTGGCCGGTGAGCCGCCCGTGAACATCGTGCTCGCGGGGTCATGACCGAGGCGGCGCGTGCAGAACTGTAAGCGCTTGCACTAGCCTGAGCACATGGCACAGCGTGAGCAGCAGCGTGAGCAGATGGCAGCCCCCGGTTCCGAGTGGTGGCGCACCGCCGTCATCTACCAGATCTACCCCCGGTCCTTCGCCGACGCCTCGGGCGACGGCATCGGCGACCTCCCCGGCATCACCAGCCGCCTCGACGACCTGAAGAGCCTCGGCATCGACGCCATCTGGCTGAGCCCGTTCATGACCAGCCCGCAGCGCGACGCCGGCTACGACGTCGCCGACTACCGCGACGTCGATCCGCTGTTCGGCACGCTCGCCGACTTCGACGTCATGCTGAGCGAGGCGCACGCCCGCGGCATCCGGGTCATCGTCGATCTCGTGCCCAACCACTCCTCCGACCAGCACGCCTGGTTCCAGGAGGCGCTGAAGGCCGCCCCCGGCAGCCCCGAGCGCGCCCGCTACGTCTTCCGCGACGGCCGCGGCGAGAACGGCGAGCTGCCCCCGAACAACTGGCAGAGCGTCTTCGGCGGAGGCATGTGGGAGCGCGTGACCGAGGCCGACGGCACGCCCGGCCAGTGGTACCTGCACATCTTCGACGCGACGCAGCCCGACTTCGACTGGACCAACGAAGAGGTGCGCGAGGAGTTCCGCAGCATCCTGCGCTTCTGGCTCGACCGCGGCGTCGACGGATTCCGCGTCGATGTCGCGCACGGGATGATGAAGGAGGCCGGTCTGCCCGACTACGCCCCCGTCGCCGATGCCGACTCGATGGGCGGCGGCGAGGAGAACGTGCCCTACTGGGGCCAGAACGAGGTGCACGACATCTACCGCGACTGGCACAAGGTGCTGGCGGAGTACGACGGCGACCGCGCCCTGTGCGGTGAGGCCTGGCTGCCGACGCTGAAGAAGACCGCGCTCTGGGTGCGCCCCGACGAGATGCACCAGACCTTCAACTTCCCGTACCTGATGACGCCGTGGGATGCCCAGGAGCTGCGCCTCGTGATCCGGGAATCGCTCGAGGAGTTCGGCAGCGTCGGCGCTCCCAGCACCTGGGTGCTCTCGAACCACGACGTGATCCGTCACGCCTCGCGCCTCGCGCTCACCGCCGACAGCCCGCAGGGCGACGGGATCGGCCCGAAGTCGAAGGGCAAGCCCGATCCGGCGATCGGCCTGTCGCGCGGCCGCGCGGCGACCACCGTCATGCTCTCGCTGCCCGGCTCGGCCTACGTCTACCAGGGCGAGGAGCTCGGCCTTCCCGAGGCCATGGAGATCCCCGACGAGTTCCGTCAGGACCCGACCTGGTTCCGCACCAACGGCGAGCGCTACGGTCGCGACGGCTGCCGCGTGCCGCTGCCATGGACCGCGTCGGGGCCGGCCTTCGGCTTCAACGACACCGGCGCCTCGTGGCTGCCGCAGCCCGCGGAGTGGGCCGCGTTCGCGCGCGACGCCGAAGAGGGCGACGCCGAGTCGACACTGAACCTCTACAAGCGTCTGCTGGCCGAGCGCCGCGAGCGCGGGCTCGGCTCGGGCTCGCTGGTGTGGGATGACGTGGATGCCTCGGCCGTGGCCTTCCACCGCGGCGAGCTGCACGTTGTCGCGAACCTGGGCGAGCAGCCCATCGAGCTCGGCGACGACGTGACCTTCGTCGTGCAGAGCGAGCCGTTCGCCGGCACCGCTCTGCCCCCGAACACCGCCGCCTGGTTCACCCGCGCCTGAGCGCACCGGCCCTGAGCGTGAGAAACCATATTCTGAGTGAGACGCCACGCCTCGCGTGGTGTCTCATGCGGAAAGTGGTTTCTCACGGCAGCGGGCGCGAAAGGCTGACGACATGGTGAGCATCGACGAGGTCGCGAAGCTCGCGGGCGTCTCGACGGCGACCGTGTCGCGCGCGCTGAGCGGCCGCGGGCATGTGTCCGAGGGCGCGCGCGAGCGGGTGCGCTCGGCCGCCGAGTCACTCGGCTACGTGGTCTCGTCGCGCGCGTCGAGTCTGGCATCCGGTCGCACGCAGAACATCGGCGTGATCGTGCCTTTCCTCGACCGCTGGTTCTTCAGCACCGTGCTGTCCGGCGCCACCAGCGCGCTGATGCGCGCCGGCTACGACGTCACGCTGTACAACATCACGGCCGACGCGGCGGTGCGGCGGGAGGTCTTCTCGACGTTCCTGCGCCGGCAGCGGGTGGATGCCGTGATCGCCGTCTCCATCGAGCTCGACGACGACGAGACCGCACAGCTGCTCGACCTGGGCCTGCCGGTGATCGGCATCGGCGGCCCGAACCCGGGCCTTCGGACGCTGACGGTCGACGACACGGCGGTCGCGCGCCTGGCGACCGAGCACCTGATCGGGCTCGGCCACCGCGACATCGCGCACATCGGCGCGAACCCCGAGTTCGACATCGACTTCCATGTGCCGACCCGCCGACGCCTGGGCTTCGAGCAGGCGCTGGCCGATGCGGGCATCACGGCGAAGCACACGTTCCTCGAGCCGGCGGACTTCACGGTCGACGGCGGCTTCCGTGCGGCCAAGCAGCTGCTCGGACGGCCGGGCCCGCGGCCGACCGCGATCTTCGCGGCCTCCGACGAGATGGCCGTGGGAGCCCTGCTGGCCGCCCGCGATCTCGGGTTCCGCGTTCCGCAGGACCTCTCGATCGTCGGCATCGACGGGCATGAGCTCGGGGAGTTCTTCCAGCTCACCACCGTCGACCAGTTCCCTCTCGCGCAGGGCGAGCGGGCGGCGGGCGCCATCCTCGCGCAGCTCGAGGGCGAGCCCGATGCCGCGGCGTCGACCGACCTGCCCTACGAGCTCATCGTGCGCGGCACCACCGCTCGCGCATAGCATCCGCCCCGCGTCTACCCGGCGAGACGTACCCTCCCGCACGAGACCGACGTTCAGGCGCTCTGTCTCGCGCTGCAGCACGAGTCTCGCGGCAGGCCGACGCGCGACTCCTCAGGCGGCGGCGCGAGGGGCGGCGCGCGAGACGAGCAGATGCAGGCCCATCGTCGCGGCGAGCACGACGGCCGAGGCGGGCAGCAGACCGTCGGCCGGAACACCGGATGCCAGCAGTGCGCCGCCCAGCATCCCGCCGAGGGCGGAGCCGAGCTGCATGCCGCTGCCGTTCAGCGCGAGCACGAGCGACATCGAGTCTGGCGCGATGTCGCCGAGGCGCGACTGCAGGGCGACGCCGGATCCGCCGTTGAAGAACGCGCATCCGAAGAACCAGGCGAACGCGGCGACCGCGCCGGCCGCACCTGGCAGCAGAAGCCCGGCGGTGCCGAGCAGCGCGACCACGATCAGGATCCCGATGATCAGCGCGATCACGTGCTTGGGGTCGATGCGATCGGTGATGCGGCCAGAGAGGATGTTGCCGCCGAGGCTCACGATGCCGTAGCCGAACATCGCCGCGATGATCGGCCCGCCTGCGCCCACCCGCGGCTCGAAGATCAGCGTCGCAAAGGTGAAGCAGAGGTAGCTCGCGCACATGATGCCGGTCGCGACGAAGATCGACCCGATCACCGCGGGGCGCGCGAGCGGGCTGAGCGTCTGACGAAGCGTGAGCGAGGGCAGGTGGAGGCGCGGGACGTTGATGAGGATGCCGATCAGCGCGACCGCGCCGACGCCGGTGACGAGGAACAGCGGCAGGCGCCAGTCGTCCTGACCGATCACGAGACCGACGGGCACGCCCAGCGCGGTGGCCGCGAGAAAACCGCCGAGCACGAACGACAGTGCGCGTCCTCGTCTCTCGGGCGCGGTCTTCGCGAGCACGTATGCGCTGACGACGGCGCTGAGCAGCGAGCCGCCGAGGGCCGAGACGACGCGGCCGGCCATGGCCATCGCGTAGTTCGCCGAGACCGCGATGAGCAGATTGCCGAGCACGAAGACGCCGAGCGACAGCGAGATGACGAGCTTGCGCTCCCAGCGGCCGGTGAAAGACGACAGCACAGGACCGGCGAGAGCGGCGGTGAGCGCGAACACGGCGACGAGCTGGCCTGCGGCGGCCTCGCTGACGGCCAGATCATCGGCGATCTGCGGCAGCAGGCCCGCCAGCACGTAGCCGTCGATCCCCATCGAGAACGTCGCGAGGGCGAGCCACAGCAGCGCCCCGAAACCGGCGGGGCGCGATTCGTCAGTCGTCTTCACAAACACATCCAACCAGAATCCGGGTTGCCGGATTCGGCCCGGCGCTGTTCCCCCGGCGGTCAGCGCCCTGGATACTGGTCGGCATGGACGCACTCAACGACTTCGTGCTCTTCTTCGGCGACAAGCTCTGGACCTGGGCGGTGCTGCCCGTCCTGCTGCTGCTCGGCCTCTACTTCACGTTCCGCTCCGGCGTCGTGCAGTTCCGGCTGATCCCCGAGATGTTCCGCACGCTCACCGACCGCACGCCGACCGACGCCGACGGGCGCCCGCAGTCGGTCTCGGCATTCCAGGCGTTCACGATCTCGGCGGCATCCCGTGTCGGTGTGGGCAACATCGCCGGCGTCGGCACCGCCATCGCGATCGGCGGCCCCGGCGCGGTGTTCTGGATGTGGACGATGGCCTTCATCGGCGGAGCGTCGAGCTTCATCGAGTCGACCCTCGGCCAGACCTACAAGGTGCGCGACAAGGACGGCTTCCGCGGCGGGCCCGCGTACTACATGCAGCACGGTCTGAAGGCCCGTTGGATGGGCATCGTGTTCGCGGTGATCCTCATCCTGTGCTTCCCGTTCTCGTTCAACTCGCTGCAGGCCAACACGATCAGCGCGACGGTCTCCGGCAGCTTCGGCGGCGACGTCACGTGGATTCCGTGGGTGGTCGGGGCCGTGCTCGCGACCCTCACCGCGCTGGTGATCTTCGGCGGCGTGCGCCGCATCGCCTCGGTCTCGCAGGCGGTCGTGCCGCTGATGGCGCTGCTGTACCTGATCCTCGGTCTCGTGATCGTCGGGATCCACATCGAGCGCGTGCCCGAGGTGTTCGCGTCGATCTACACGCAGGCGTGGGGCACCAAGGAGGTCGCCGGCGGCGCGCTGGGCACCATCATCATGATCGGCGCGAAGCGCGGCATGTTCTCGAACGAGGCGGGTCTCGGCTCGGCGCCGAACGCCGGCGCCAGTGCCGCCGTCACGCACCCGGTCAAGCAGGGCCTCGTGCAGACGCTCGGCGTGTACTTCGACACCTTCCTCATCTGCTCCATCACGGCGTTCATCGTGCTCGTCGCCACTCCCGACCTGCAGAACGCCGAGCAGGGCATCGTGCTCACCCAGAACGCTCTGGTCAGCTCCCTCGGATCGTGGTCGAACATCGCGCTGAGCATCATCATCTTCCTGCTGGCGTTCAGCTCGATCCTCGGCAACTACTACTACGGCGAATCGAACATCGAGTTCATCCGCGCGAATCGCGGCGTGCTGCAGGGCTATCGCGCCCTGGTCGTGCTCGTCGTGTTCCTCGGCTCGATCGCCTCGGCCGACCTGATCTGGAACACGGCCGACAGCATCATGGGCATCATGGCGATCGTGAACCTGATCGCCATCGGCCTGCTGTCGGGTGTGGCGTTCAAGCTGCTGCGCGACTACCTCGACCAGCGTCGGGCGGGGCTGAACCCGGTCTTCACCCGCGAGCGGTTGCCCGAGGTCACGGGCATCCAGTGCTGGGAGGACGAGCTGAGCGTCACCGGACCCGTGCCGGTGCAGGGCCGCAGGTCCTGACCATCCGGCCGGGCGGGGCCGCAGCGTGCCTCGCCCGGCCGGGAGGGCCGTATGGATCGTGTGAGGACGCCGGTCGCGCCCGTAGGGAAAGCGTGAGGATCCGGATGCGGTGGCCGCGGCGCGCGTAGCGTCTCGTGCCGTGGATGGAAAAGACCTGTCGGACGCGCCGCAGCTCGCGAAGCGCCTGATCATCGGCGACCCGCTCACCAGCGAGCAGGTCGACGAGCAGCTGCTGCCCAAGCGCATGGCCCTGCCGATCTTCGCGTCCGACGCGCTCAGCTCGGTGGCCTACGCCCCTCAGGAGCTGCTCATGATCCTCGCCCTCGGCGGGCTGACGTTCCTCAGCTTCACCCCCTGGGTGGCGGGTGCCGTCGTGGTGCTGCTGACCGTCGTCGTGCTCAGCTACCGTCAGCTCATCAAGGCGTACCCGTCGGGCGGCGGCGATTACGAGGTGGCGTCGAAGAACCTCGGTGAGATCCCCGGCGTGACGGTCGCCGCCGCGCTGCTCGTCGACTACGTGCTCACGGTGGCGGTGTCGGTGGCATCCGGAGTCGACAACATCATCTCCGCGATCCCCGAGCTCGACCCCGCACGCGTCGAGCTCGCCGTCGGCTTCGTCGTGCTGATCGTCGTGATCAACCTGCGCGGGGTGCGGGAGGCATCCCTCGTCTTCGCCATCCCCACCTATGTCTTCATCGGCTCTGTCGGCATCATGATCGCCACCGGCCTGATCCGCACCTTCCTCGGCGATCCGCCTGTGGCCTCGAGCGCCGGGTTCGGCATGCATGCCGAGGATCTCAGTCGGGCCGCGGTGATCCTGCTGGTGCTGCGGGCGTTCTCGAGCGGCTGCTCGGCGCTCACCGGGGTCGAGGCCGTGTCGAACGGCGTGCCGGCGTTCCGCGCTCCCAAGGTGCGCAACGCCCAGATGACGCTCACGCTCATGGGCACGATCGCGATCTGCCTGTTCGCCGGTCTCACCGCCCTGGCCCTGATCTCCGGGGTGCACTATGCCGAGAACCCCTGCGCGCTCGTCGGCTTCGACTGCGCCTCTCCGCAGCCGAGCCTGATGGCGCAGGTCGCGTCGGCGACGTTCGGCGGGGGCAGCATCGCGTTCTATCTGATCCAGGCGGCGACCGCGTGCGTGCTGCTGCTGGCGGCGAACACCGCGTTCAACGGGTTCCCGCTGCTCGGCGCGGTGCTCGCCCGCGACGGCTACGCGCCCAAGGCGCTGAACACCCGGGGCGACCGCCTGGTGTTCTCGAACGGCATGATCCTGCTCGGCATCGGCGCGATGGCCGTGCTGATCGTGTTCCGCGCGCAGCTGACCACGTTGATCCAGCTGTACATCATCGGTGTCTTCGTGTCGTTCTCGCTCGGGCAGATCGGCATGGTGCGGCACTGGCGGCGGATGCTGCGCGAGACGGCGCAGAGCTCGGGTGCCGACGTCGCGTCGGCCAGGCGCTCGGCGCGCACGGGTCTGGTGATCAACTCGGCAGGTGCGACGCTGACTGTGCTGGTGCTCATGATCGTGACGATCACGAAGTTCACCCACGGCGCCTATCTGGTCTTCTTCGCCATCCCGCTGCTGGCTCTGCTGATGATGGGCGTGAAGCGGTACTACCGCGACGTCGAGCACGAGATCGCGATCGACGACTCGGACCACTTCGGGTCGAGCGGCGACGTCGCGCTGATTCTCGTCAACCGGCTGCAGAAGCCGGTGCTGAAGGCGATCGACTACGCGATCGCGGCCGAGCACTCCAAGACGCTGGCGGTGCACGTCGCCCTCAGCGCCGAGGACGGCAGGCAGCTGCAGCGCGAGTGGAGCACGAGGCGGATGCCGGTGCCGCTGGTCATCCTCGACTCGCCGTATCGGTCGTACGCGCAGCCGGTCGCCGAGTTCATCGACCGGTACCGCGAGAAGCACGGCTCGAGCGTCGTGACCGTGTACCTGCCGCAGTACATCGTCGGCCACTGGTGGGAGACCCTGCTGCACAACCGCCGCGCGCGGCGCATCGCGAACCAGCTGATGCTCGTGCACGGGGTGTCGATCACGCTCGTGCCCTGGCTGCTCGACTCGTCGGAGCTGATCTACGGCAGGCGCTCCCGGCCCGTGCCAGGGCAGGAGCGGGCCGGTCGCCCCGTGCCGGCGTCCGGCCGCCGGGCCCAGCGCCCGGCCGGTCCCCCGGATGCGGGGTGGAGCGCCGGTGAAGGTTCGGACGGCTGGCGGACGGATGCTCGCGACGGCGCCGCACACGTCGGCGCGGAGCCCGCGTCTAGGATGCGAACGGGAGGGCGCTCATGAGCAACGAGAGCACGATCGGGGTGCGGGGCATCCTGCCCCGCGTCACCGGCGTCGCGCTCGGCTGGCGACGTCAGGTCGCCGGCTTCGCGGTCGCGCTGATCTTCGGGCCGCTGCTGACCTGGATGCTGTTCCTGCTGCGCAGCCCCGAGTCGATCACGGCGGAGGTGCTCTGGTATCAGCTGCTCGTCGTCGTGGTCGCTCTGATCGGTGGTCTCTTCCCCGCCGTCTTCGCGGCGGTGCTCTCCGGGCTCACGCTCGACCTGCTGTTCGTCGCCCCGCAGTTCTCGATCACGGTCGCTCACCCCCTGCACGCCGTCGCACTCGCGCTCTACGTGCTCATCGCGGTGCTGGTCGGGCTCATCGTGAGCGTCGCCGCCCGCCGCGGTCGAGCCGCGGTGCGCGCGACCGCCGAGGCCGAGCTGCTCGTGTCGGTCGCGGGGAACGTGCTGCGTGGCGAGCATGCCGTGCAGGCGCTGATCTCGCGCGCCCGTGAGGCGTTCGGGCTCAGTGGCGTGCGCCTCGTGTCCCGCAGCGGCGAGGTGCTCGCCGTCGATGGCGAGCCGGTGCGCGACGGCCGCTTCACCACGGTCGACGTGGGCCGCGACGGCGACGGTGCCGCCGAGGCCGTGCTCGAGCTGCACGGCGGCCCGCTGGATGCCCCCGCACGACGCCTGCTCGAGGTGATCGTCGCGCAGCTCGGAGCGGCGATCGAGCACACCGACCTCAGCGCCACCGCGCAGCGGGCCGAGGCGCTGGCCGAGACGGACCAGGTGCGCAGCGCCCTGCTCTCGGCGCTGAGCCACGACCTCCGGCGCCCGCTGGCGTCGGCCATGGCGGCCGTCGGCGGCCTTCGCGGGGCGCATGAGCTCTCCGCCGCCGACCGCGACGAGCTGCTCGCCACCGCCGACGAGAGCCTCACCACACTGTCGACCCTCGTCACCGATCTGCTCGATGTGAGCCGGGTCGAGGCCGGCGTGCTGGCCGTGTCGCTGACCGCGACCGATGCCGAGAACACGGTGCTCGCCGCGCTCGACGAGCTCGGCCTGCCGCCGTCCGAAGTCGAGCTGCAGCTCGACCCCGCGCTGGCTCCGCTGCTGGCCGATCCCGTCCTGCTGCAGCGGGTGCTCGTCAATCTGCTCGCGAACGCGCATCGTCATGCGCCCGAAGGCGAGCCTGTCGTGGTCTCGACGGCGCGTCGGGGCCGCTACGGCGAGATCCGCGTCATCGATCGCGGCGCAGGGGTCGCCGCCGCACGGCAGGAGCGCATGTTCGCTCCCTTCCAGCGCCTCGGCGACACCGACAACACCACGGGGCTCGGGCTGGGCCTGGCCCTGTCGAAGGGATTCACCGAGGGAATGGGCGGAACCCTCATCCCCGAGGACACTCCAGGAGGAGGACTGACGATGGTCATATCGCTGCCTCTCGCCACGGCATCCGGATCGCGACCCGCATCGGGTGCGACCTCTCGCGGGGAGGGGACGGAGTGAAGCTGCTCATCGCCGACGACGACCCGCAGCTGGTGCGCGCGCTGCGCATCACGCTGGCCGCGCACGGGTACGACGTGATCGCCGCATCCGACGGCGCCGAGGCTGTCACTCTCGCCGCGCAATCCCATCCCGACATCATCCTGCTCGACCTCGGCATGCCCCGGCTCGACGGCATGGAGGTGATCCACGCCCTCCGCGGCTGGACCCGCGCCCCGATCATCGTCGTGTCGGGCCGCACCGGGTCGGCAGACAAGATCGACGCGCTGGATGCCGGAGCCGACGACTTCGTGACCAAGCCGTTCCAGGTCGACGAGCTGCTGGCCCGGCTGCGGGCACTCGCCCGACGTGCCGCGCCGACGAGCGAGGTCACCGAGTCGGTGGTGCGCTTCGGCGACGTGGTCGTCGACCTGGCCGCGACTCTCGTGACGCGTGCCGGAGCACCCGTGCACCTCACGCCGACGGAGTGGCGCATGCTCGAGCACCTCTGCCGGCATCCCGGCGCCCTCGTGACCCGCCTCGAGCTGCTGCGCGAGATCTGGGGCAGCGATCAGGTGACCGACTCGGGCTACCTGCGGCTCTACATGTCGCAGCTGCGCAAGAAGCTCGAACGCGAGCCGGGACGGCCCGAGCATCTGCTCACCGAGTCGGGCATGGGCTACCGGCTGGTTCTCGGATGAGTCCGCGCCAGCCCCTGGCAGCGGGCCATCGCACCCGAACGCGTCATCTCGCCCCGGCGCAGGTGATCATGACGGGCTTCGGAGCGACCATCCTGATCGGCGCGCTCGTGCTGATGCTGCCCGTCGCGTCGGCCGACGGCCGGTGGACGGGACCGATCGAGGCGCTGTTCACCTCGACCTCGGCCGTGTGCGTCACGGGCCTGATCGTCGTCGACACCCCGGTGTACTGGAGCCCGTTCGGAAAAGTCGTGATCATGCTTCTCATCCAGCTCGGAGGACTGGGGATCATGCTCTTCGCCTCCCTGATCGGCCTGGCGCTCGCGCGGCGCCTGTCCGTGCGCTCGCGCATGCTCGCGACCACCGAGACGAAGACGCCGGGAGCGGGCGACGTGCGCCGGCTGGCCACGGGCATCCTGTTCACCACCCTCACGATCGAGGCGGTCGTCGCCGCGATGCTGTTCGTGCGGTTCCTGATCGGCTATGACTACGACCTGGGCAGGGCGGCGTGGCACGCGGTGTTCCACGCCGTCTCATCGTTCAACAACGCCGGGTTCGCGCTCTACAGCGACAGCCTGATGGGCTTCGTGTCCGACCCGTGGATCAACCTGCCGATCTGCGCGGCGATCATCCTCGGCGGGCTGGGTTTCCCCGTGCTGCGTCAGCTCAGGCGCGAGCTGCGCCGACCTCTGCACTGGACCATGAACACCCGCATCGTCCTCGCCGCCACCGTCACCCTGCTGACGCTGGGCGCGCTGAGCGTCACGATCATCGAGTGGAGCAACCCTCGCACCTTCGGCGCCCTCGACCCGTGGTCGCGCGTGCTCGCCGGGTTCGTCTACTCCACCCAGGCCCGCACCGCAGGGTTCAACAGCGTCGACGTCGGCGCGATGCACGACGAGACCTGGCTGATCACCGACGTGCTGATGTTCATCGGCGGCGGCCCAGCCGGTACTGCGGGCGGCATCAAGGTGACGACCTTCGCGGTGCTGTTCTTCATCCTGTGGACCGAGCTGCGCGGCGGCGCCGCCGTGAACGTGTTCGGCAAACGGCTCTCCCGCGCCGTGCACCGCGAGGCGATCGCCGTGGTGCTCATGGCCATCGGCGCGGTCATGGCGGGAGTGATCGCGATCCTCGCCATGACCGAGCTCGACCTCGACCGCGTGCTGTTCGAGGCCGTGTCGGCCTTCGGCACCGTCGGGTTGTCTACCGGCATCACCGCGTCGCTCCCGCCGGCGGCACAGGTGATCATCGTGCTGCTCATGTTCCTCGGCCGCATCGGCCCGCTGACCTTCGGTTCGGCCCTCGCCCTGCGCGAGCGCCGGATCGCCTACGAACTGCCCAAGGAGCGTCCGGCGATCGGCTGATCGCCAGACGCTCATCACCTGAAAGGAACGCGATGTCGTCCTTCCTCTCCCTCGGACGCACCCCTCGACGGATCGCCGAGGCCGACTCCGTCGCCGTCATCGGTCTCGGTCGCTTCGGCATCTCGCTCGCGCTCGAGCTGATGGCGTCGGGCACCGACGTGCTGGGCGTCGATGCCGACGAGAGCATCGTCCAGTCCCTGAACGGCGAGCTGACCCAGGTGGTGCGCGCCGACTCCACCCAGCTGGAGGTGCTCGAGCAGCTCGGCATCGGCGACTTCGACCGCGTGGTCGTCTCGATCGGCAGTGACATCACCGCCTCGATCCTCACCGCGTCGCTGCTGCTGCAGCTGCAGGTGCCCGTGATCTGGGCGAAGGCCGTCGACGAGCGGCACGGGGCGGTGCTCGAGCAGCTCGGCGTGCACCGAGTGATCTACCCCGAGAAGGACATGGGGCGCCGGGTCGCGCACCTCGTGCGCGGCGCCGCCGCCGACTACCTCGAGATCGACAACGGCTTCGCGGTGGTCAAGACCGTCGCCCCGCAGGTCGTGCAGGGGCGCTCGCTGGCCGAGGCGGGGGTGCGGAGCACCTACGGCATCACCGTCGCCGCATATCGGCACGAAGACGGCGAGTGGACCAATGCCGCCCCCGAGACGGTGCTGGGTCCTGGTGACACCATGCTCGTGGTGGGTCCCATCAATCGCGTGGAGAGGTTCGCCCAGCTGCGCTGACGGGGCCTCCGGTATGCTGGTCGAGGAGTGTCGGGAAGCCTGGTCGACGACATCGTCCGTCGACCGGAAAGATCTCAATGATCCGCTCATCCTCGCGGCTGCGCCGCTCCCTTTTCCCCTCCTCGTCGAAGGCCGAGTCCATCCGCATCGGCCGGATCCTCCGCAAGGAGACGGTCGGCGGCCTCCTCCTGGTCGTCGCGGCCGCGGTGGCGCTGCTGTGGGCCAACTCTCCGTGGGCAGAGGGATACTTCGCCCTCCGCGATGTGGAGCTCGGCTACGAGCCGTGGCACCTGCGGCTGACACTGGGGCAATGGGCCGCAGACGGTCTGCTCGCGATCTTCTTCTTCCTGGTCGGGCTCGAGCTCAAGCGCGAGTTCGTCGCGGGTGATCTGCGCCAGTTCAGCACTGCGGTCGTGCCTGTGGTCGCCGCCCTCGGCGGCGTCGCTGTGCCGGCTCTGATCTACGTGGCGGTCACCTCGGGTACGCCCGGCGCGGCCGACGGCTGGGCGATCCCCACCGCCACCGACATCGCCTTCGCCGTCGCGGTGCTGGCGATCATCGGCTCGCACCTGCCCAGCGCGCTGCGCATCTTCCTGCTGACCCTCGCCGTCGTCGACGATCTGGTCGCGATCGCGATCATCGCGATCTTCTACACCGACACGATCGAGATCGTGCCGCTTCTGCTGGCCCTGGCGGCCATCGCCGCGTACGGCGCGATCGCCCAGCGGTACCGGCAGTTCTTCCACCTGCGCCCGGCGGCGGCATGGCTCATCCTGCTTCCGCTCGGCTTCGTCGCATGGGCGCTGGTGCACGCATCCGGTATCCACGCGACGATCGCCGGCGTGCTGCTGGGCTTCACGATCCCGGTGCTGCACCGCCGGAAGGACCGCCGAGACGACTCGGGACCCGGCCTCGCCGAGGTCTTCGAGCACAGGTTCCGCCCGATCTCGAGCGGCATCGCGGTGCCGGTCTTCGCCTTCTTCTCAGCCGGTGTGGCGATCGGCGGCGCCGAGGGCTTCTTCTCGGCGCTCGGCGACCCGGTCGTGCTCGGCATCATCCTCGGCCTCGTCGTCGGAAAGCCACTGGGCATCGTCGCGGCGACCTGGATCGTGACGCGAGTGCGCCGGATCAATCTCGACCCCTCGCTGCAGTGGATAGACATCATCGGGGTCGGGCTGCTCGCCGGCATCGGCTTCACGGTCTCGCTGCTGGTGGCCGAGCTGAGCTTCAGCATCGACGACCCGCACCACGACCAGGCGAAGGTCGCGATCCTCACCGCCTCCGTGAGCGCGGCGCTGCTGGCATCCGTTCTCCTCGGCCTGCGCAACCGCCGCTACCGCAGGTACGAGTCGAGCTGACCGCATACGCAGAACCGGCCGGAGCCCGAAGGCCCCGGCCGGTTCGTGATGCTCAGATCAGAGCGCGCGAATGTTCGCCGCCTGCATGCCCTTGGGGCCACGCTCAGCGTCGAATTCGACCTTCTGGTTCTCGGTGAGCTCCTTGTAGCCGTTGCCCTCGATCGCCGAGAAGTGCGCGAACAGGTCGTCCGAGCCGTCATCGGGAGCGATGAAGCCGAAGCCCTTCTCCGAGTTGAACCATTTCACAGTGCCAGTGGCCATGTGCTTCTGCTTTCTGTTGATCTGACCGCTGTCGCGATCGTTATGCCCCGCTGAACTGTCCGGCGGGCACGATAGGACGATGCCGATCGGCTGGCGCGATGCGCGATCCGACGGGATCGGGGATCCGAGTCCGCGGAACTCACACGCGGGACGGGATCGGGGTGATGGGCTGCAGCGAGATTCGCGAGCCTTTTGAGAGTGGGCCCTCCGGCGGAGGGACACGCAACGGTATCACGCCTCGGCAGGGGGACGGCGCTGCGCCCGTCAGACGCTGTCGAGCTGAGCGAGGAACTCGTCCGCCATCTCGACCTGGGCGGCCAGTCGCTCGCGCCTTCCGGTCGCCTCCACACGCAGCTCCTCGAGTCTTCGCACGGCCGCGCCGTCGTCAGAGCCCGCGCGCACTGCATCCACGACGGCAAGCAGCTCGCGCATCTCCTCGAGGGAGTAGCCGAGGGGCTTCATCCGGCGCACCAGCATGAGCCGGCTCAGGTCATCGTCGGTGTAGAGGCGGAAACCGCCGTGGGTGCGCGCCGACGGCGAGACCAGACCGAGGTCGTCGTAATGCCGAAGCGTGCGCAGAGAGAGCGAGGTGCGCTCGGCGACGTCGCCGATGCGCATCGTCGACTGCTGCATGCGACCTCCTGGCTTCGCGCAAACCTCACGCTACGTTAGAGTTTGCTCTCGGCGGCAGCGTATCCGCCCGCCTCCCATTCTCCCCCGCGCCCGCCGCGGACCGCGCCATCCACCGAGGAGCCCCATGACCGCCGTCACGCCCGCCCGCGACAGCGCCGCACGGTACCGCATCGAGCCCACGGTGTGGCAGGCGCTGCGCAGCCCACGACTGCTCAGCCGCGAGGTGCTCGCAGGACTCGTCGTCGCCCTCGCCCTGATCCCCGAGGCGATCGCGTTCTCGATCATCGCCGGCGTCGACCCGCGCGTCGGGCTGTTCTCGTCCTTCATCATGGCCGTCACGATCGCCTTCCTCGGCGGGCGACCCGCGATGATCTCCGCCGCCACCGGCGCCGTCGCGCTGGTCATCGCGCCCGTGGTGCGCGAGCACGGCATGCACTACTTCATCGCGACCGTGATCCTGGCCGGCATCATCCAGCTGCTGCTCGGTGTGCTCGGCGTCGCGAAGCTGATGCGCTTCATCCCGCGCTCCGTCATGGTGGGCTTCGTCAACGCGCTCGCCATCCTGATCTTCTCCGCCCAGGTGCCGCAGCTGCTCGGCGTGCCGTGGGCGGTGTACCCGCTCACGCTGATCGGCCTCGCCATCGTGTTCCTGCTGCCGCGGCTGACCAAGGCCGTGCCGGCGCCCCTCGTCGCGATCGTCGTGCTGACCGTCGCGGTCGTCGCCCTGGGCATCCGGGTTCCGAACGTCGGCGACCAGGGCGAGCTGCCCACGAGCCTGCCGACGCTGTTCATCCCGCAGGTTCCCTTCACGCTCGAGACCCTCGGCATCATCGGGCCGTACGCCCTCGCCATGGCGCTGGTCGGCCTGCTGGAGTCGCTCATGACGGCCAAACTGGTCGACGACATCACCGACACCCACTCCCGCAAGACCCGCGAGTCCCTCGGCCAGGGCGGTGCGAACATCCTCTCCGGCCTGTTCGGCGGCATGGGCGGATGCGCCATGATCGGGCAGACGATGATCAACGTCAAGGCGTCGGGAGCCCGCACCCGCATCTCGACGTTCCTCGCCGGAGCGTTCCTGCTCGTCCTCGTGCTCGTGCTCGGAGACATCGTCGCCATCATCCCCATGGCGGCGCTGGTCGCCGTGATGATCTTCGTCTCCGTCGCGACGTTCGACTGGCACAGCATCCATCCCCGCACACTGCGCCGGATGCCGAAGAGCGAGACGGCCGTGATGCTCATCACCGTCATCGCGACCGTGGCCACGCACAACCTGGCGATCGGCGTCGTCCTGGGCGTCATCACCGCCATGGTGATGTTCGCCCGCCGGGTCGCGCATTTCGTCACGGTCACCCGCGAGGTCGATCAGGACGTCGCGCGCTACACCGTCGACGGCGAGCTGTTCTTCGCCTCGAGCAACGACCTCACCACGCAGTTCGAGTACGCCGCCGACCCCTCGCGCGTCGTGATCGACATGTCGCGATCGCACATCTGGGACGCCTCGACGGTCGCCGCGCTCGACGCCGTCATCACGAAGTACGCCGCGCACGGCATCGAGGTCGAGATCACCGGTCTCAACGACACCGCTGCCGCCTTCCGCGACCGGCTGAGCGGGGGCCTCGGGGCAGGGCACTGAAGTTCGAACGAGGCGGCGGATCGACCCGGCGTTAGGCTCGTCGCATGACCGTCGACCTCGAAGCCCTCTACATCGACCTGCACAAGCATCCCGAGCTGTCGTTCCAGGAGACGCGCACCGCCGGAATCGCCGCAACGCATCTGCGCGATCTCGGGCTCGAGGTCACCGAGGGCGTCGGCATCACGGGGGTCGTCGGCGTGCTGACGAACGGCGAGGGCCCCGTGGTGTGGCTGCGTGCCGACATGGACGCACTGCCCGTCGTGGAGGAGACCGGCCTCGCCTACGCGTCGACGGCGACAGGGGTCGACCCCGACGGCAACACGGTCGGCGTGATGCACGCCTGCGGACACGACATGCACGTGACCGCCATGATCGGCGCCGTCGAGCGACTCGTCGCCGAACGCGCGCAGTGGAGCGGCACGGTCGTCGTGGTGATCCAGCCCGCTGAGGAGTACGGCGCCGGTGCCCGCGCCATGCTCGACGACGGCGCGCTCGATCGCTTCCCCCGCCCCGACGTGGTGCTCGGCCAGCACGTCACCCCGCTGCCCGCCGGCACGATCGGCGTGCGCCCTGGGCCGCAGATGTCGGCATCCGACGGCATCCAGGTCGTGCTGCACGGCCGCGGCGGCCACGGCTCACGCCCGCACTCGACGATCGACCCGATCGTCATGGCCGCGTCGACCATCATGCGACTGCAGACGGTCGTCTCGCGAGAGGTCGACCCGCATGACCTCGCCGTCGTCACCGTCGGCGCGATCCACGCCGGCACCAAGAACAACATCATCCCCGCCGAGGCCACGCTGCAGCTCAGCCTTCGGTACCCCGACGAGCAGCTGCGCGAGAAGGTGATCGAGAAGGTCGAGCGCGTCATCCGCGCCGAGGCCATGGCATCCGGCGCCGAGCGCGAGCCCGAGATCTCGACCCTGCACAAGCTGCCGGCCACCATCAACGACGCCGACGCGACCGCTCGCGTGGTCTCGGCGTTCCGGGGCGTCTTCGGCGAGCAGTCCGTGATCGACCCCGGCCTGTTCACCGGCAGCGAGGACGTGTCGTGGTTCGCCCGCGATGCGGGCGTGCCGCTCGTGTTCTGGTTCTGGGGCGGAGTCGATCCGAAGGTCTACGCGGATGCCGTGGCGAACGACACCGTCGACAAGGACGTCCCCACGAACCACTCGCCGTTCTACGCCCCGGTGATCCACCCCACGATCGAGACGGGCGTGACGGCGATGGCGACGGCTGCCCGGCAGTTCCTCGCCTGAGCGGCGTCGGCTCTAGGAGCCGCTCAGCGCCGCGTCGATGAGCACCTCTGCGGCGGCTCGCGCCTGCGCGGCGACCTGCGGATCCGCCGAGATCGCGGCCGTGCTCTGCGCACCCTCGGCGAGGATCGACAGCTGCGCGGCGAGCGCCGGCGTACCACCCGATTCGGCGGCGAGCGCCGCCATGTGCCGCTGGAACGAGGCCTTGTGCTCCCGAACGATCCGCGCGACCTCGGGGCTCGTTCCGCCGAGCTCGCCGAAGGCGTTGATGAACGCGCATCCGCGGAATCCGTCTGAGCAGAACCAGTTCTCGAGGTAGCGGTAGACGGCGAGAAGCCTCTCTCGCGGGTTCTCGCCGGCGGCTTCCACCGACGCAGCGAGAGTGGATTCCCACTCCTCGTGCCGACGCTGCAGCACGGCCGCGATGATGTCGGGCTTCGAGGGGAACAGCGCGTACAGGCGGCGCAACGACACGCCGGCCTCCGCTCGGAGCTCGTCCATCCCGACGGCCGCGAATCCCTTGCGGTAGTACAGCTCCTCCGCGGCGGAGAGGATGCGTTCGCGTGCCTCGTCTTCGGTCATGCCCCCAGTGTACTTGACATGAGAACGATCGTTCTCTACGGTGGAGATCACCAGCGAGAACGATCGTTCTCACTTCATCGGAAGGAACCGGATCATGGGCAGCATCACCGTCGGAACTGAGAACAGCACCCCCATCGAGCTCTACTACGAGGACCACGGACAGGGTCAGCCGGTCGTGCTCATCCACGGCTACCCGCTCAACGGCCACAGCTGGGAGCGCCAGACCCGCGAGCTGCTCGATCAGGGCTACCGCGTCATCACCTACGACCGTCGCGGATTCGGCCAATCGTCGAAGGTCGGCACCGGGTACGACTACGACACGTTCGCCGCCGACCTGAACACCGTGCTCGAGACCCTCGACCTGCGCGACGTCATCCTCGTCGGGTTCTCGATGGGCACCGGCGAACTTGCCCGCTACGTCGCACGCTACGGCCACGACCGGGTGGCGAAGCTCGCATTCCTGGCCTCGCTCGAGCCGTTCCTCGTACAGCGCGACGACAACCCCGAGGGCGTGCCGCAGGAGGTCTTCGACGGCATCGAGGCGGCGGCGAAGGGCGACCGCTACGCCTGGTTCACCGACTTCTACAAGGACTTCTACAACCTCGATGAGAACCTCGGCACCCGGATCAGCCAGCAGGTCGTCGACGCCAACTGGAACCTGTCGGTCACGAGCGCCCCGGTCGCCGCGTACGCGGTCGTTCCCGCCTGGATCGAGGACTTCCGCAGCGATGTCGACGCCGTTCGCGAGGCCGCCAAGCCGACGCTGATCCTGCACGGCACGAAAGACAACATCCTTCCGATCGACGCGACGGCCCGCCGGTTCCACCAGGCAGTGCCCGCCGCGGAGTACGTCGAGATCGAGGGCGCTCCGCATGGGCTGCTCTGGACCCACGCCGACGAGGTCAACGCCGCGCTGACATCGTTCCTCGCCAAGTAGGAACCGACAACGCGAACGCCCCTTCCGGTCGACCGGAAGGGGCGTCGTCGTGCCGGCCTCAGGCCTCGATGATGCGCTGGTTGCTCTCGTGGGCCTCGCGGTGCAGGCGCTCCATGCGCAGATCCAGCTCGCCGGCGGCCCCCGCGGCCTCGGTCAGGCTCTGCACCAGGTGCCCGGGCACGCGCCCCGCGAACTTGTAGTGGATCTTGTGCTCGAGGCTGGCCCAGAAATCCATCGCGATGGTGCGGAACTGCACCTCGACGGGGATCGACACCGGCCCGGTCGACAGGAACACCGGCACCTCGACGATCGCGTGCAGGCTGCGGTAGCCGTTCGGCTTGGGCTGGGCGATGTAGTCCTTGACGGTGCGCACGGTGACGTCGTCCTGCTGCGTGAGCAGGTCGAAGAGGCGGTACACGTCGCTGACGAAGCTGCACGTGACCCGCACGCCGGCGATGTCGGTGATCTCGCTGCGGATCACCTCGAAGTCCGCCTCGATCCCCTTGCGCGCCACCTTCTCGACGATGCTGTCCGGAGTCTTGAGCCGGCTCTTCACATGCTCGATCGGGTTGTACGCGTGCATGTGGGTGAACTCGTCGCGCAGGATCGAGATCTTCGTCTCGACCTCGCGCATGCCGAACTCGTACTCGCGCAGGAACCGCTGGAACGCGTCTCGGAGCTGCTTCGCCTCGGCGATCGCACCGTCGTCGACGGGGAGGGTCGTCATGCGTCCGAGGCTACGCGCCCGCCTTCGGAATCCCCTGGGATCCCCGCCCTCCGCCGCCCGCCGTCGCCCTCCCGCCCCTCCTTCTGCCGTTGCCCTCCACTCGCCGAGACCTGCACTCCCCGCCGAAACCTGCGGTTGCTGCTGCAGGTTTCGGTAACAGGTGCAGGTTTCGGCGAGATCGCGAGGGCGCGAGATCGCGAGGTCGCGGGATCGCGAGGGCGCGAGATCGCGAGGGCGGCCGGGCGCGAGGGCGCGAAGGCGCGAGGGCGGCCGGGCGCGAAGCGCGGAGGGCGGGGGATGTTCCGATCAGGCGTCGCGCGAGCGCCAGAGCAGCCAGACGAAGTACGGGGCGCCGAGCATCGCGACGACCAGGCCCGCGGGCAGCTGCGCCGGCGCGAGCACCGTGCGGCCGATGGCATCCGCCACCCCGACGAGCACCGCTCCCAGCACGACCGCGACGGGGATCACCCGCGAATGCCGCGCGCCGACCAGAGCGCGCGCCGCGTGAGGCGCGACCAGGCCCACGAACCCGACCACTCCGACCGCCGAGACGCTGAAAGCCGCGAGCAGGGCCGCCGCCAGCAGCAGCGCGAGACGCGTGCGCTCGAGCCGGATGCCGACCAGGCGAGGCGTGTCCTCGTCCATCGCGAGGATGTCGAGGTCGCGGCGCTGCGAGATCACGAACGGCAGCGCCACCACGAGCACGATCGCGAGCGGCACCACCTGCTCCCAGATGCGGCCGTACGTCGTGCCAGAGAGCCAGGTGTAGATCTTCGGGGTGTCCCACGGGTTCGAGCGCAGCAGAACGAACGTGGTCAGCGCGGTCGTGCCGTACCAGACGCCGATGCCGATGAGCACGAGCCGATCGGCGCTGAGACCCCCGCGCCATGCGAGGGAGTAGACGAGCCCGAAGGCCAGCAGGGCGCCGACGACGGCGGCGACGAGCATCCCGAACGTCGAGGCGGCGGCGCTCGTGACGATCAGCACGGCGCCGAGCCCGGCCCCTCCCGTGATGCCGAGCAGACCCGGCTCGGCGAGCGGGTTGCGGCTGACCGCCTGGGTCACGGTGCCGGCCAGGGCCAGGGCGGCGCCCGCCACGACCGCCGCGATGACGCGGGGCACGCGCTCGTCGAGCGCGAACGACACCAGCGGCGGAGCCTGCTTCTGCAGCCAGAGCACGATGTCGCCGGTGAGCAGCGGAGTCGCTCCGACCAGCATCCCGATCACGACCACGGCGATCAGCGCGGCGATGCCGACCGACAGCACCACCGCGAAGCGGCGGGGGCTGCGCACGCCGAACCGGATGCTCGGCGGGCGGCGGGTGGGGCCCGCGTCGCGCAGGCGGCGCGCCATCGTGACCAGCACGACCGCGCCGAGAAGCGTCGTGGCGACGCCCGTGGGCACGGCGATGGCGCCCTCGGCGCCGATGATCGCGCGCAGCACGGCGTCGGCGAGGATCACGACGATCGCTCCGATGAGCGCCGACGTCGGGATGAGCAGCAGATGGCGGCCGAGGGCGGGCACCAGCCGCGAGAGCAGCCGCGCCAGCACGGGGGCGCACAGGCCGACGAACCCGATGGGGCCCGCGAGGGTGACGGCCGCGGCGGTCAGCACCACCGCGAGCAGGATGCCGATGACGCGCGTCGAGCGGATCGGAACGCCCAGCGACGACGCGGTGTCATCTCCCAGCGCGAGCACGTCGAGCCGCCTGGTGAGGGCGAGAGCGAGCGCGATGCCGACCACGACCACGGGGGCCGCTCGCAGGAACGAGTCCAGACCGAGCTGCGACAGGCTGCCGCTTCCCCACGCGAAAAGCCCCTTGGTCTCTTCGTCGAACAGCACGAGCAGGGTCGATGTGCCGGCCTGCAGGGCGAGCGCGAGCGCCGATCCTGCGAGCACGAGACGCGTCGTCGACGAGGCGGCTCCCCCGGCGAGGCCGAGCACGAGGGTCGCCGCCGCCAGGCCGCCGGCGAAGGCGACGAGGCCCGACGCCCAGAACGGGATGCTGAGTCCGAACGCGGTGACCGTCGTGACCGCGAAGTACGCGCCACCCGTGACGCCGAGCGTGTCGGGCGAGGCGAGCGGGTTGCGGGAGAGCGACTGCATGAGCAGACCCGCGACGCCGAGCGCGAGCCCGACGGCCACGCCCGCCGCGAGCCGCGGCAGGCGTGAGCCGAACAGGATCTCGGGGTCGGCGAGGATCTGCCCGCTGGTGCCTTGCGTCAGGTGCCAGAGGGCGGATGCCACCAGCACCGCCACGAGGGCGAGCAGCGCCGCTGTGGCCGGGAGGCGCCCGCGGGAGGCATCCGGATTCAGGACATCTGCATCGGTAAGGGATGGCTCGCCGGCATCCGTCCTTGCTTCCTGCATTCGTCCTTCATTCCGGCGATCGACGCGGGGCGCCCCCACGGTCACTTGGTGATGACGTCGACGTACGCGTCGATGATCTGCTCGGCCGAGCGCGGCCCGCCGAAGGTCCAGATGCCGGCCGGGAAGGCGTGCACGTCGCCGTTCTTCACGGCGGGGATGGACGCCCAGGCCGGGTTCTTCTCGGCGGCGTCGACGAAGCTCTCCGAGTCGGGGTCGGCGGTGCCGGTGTGCAGCAGCATCGCGTCGCCGATCGTGGTCATGCCCTCGATGTCGGTCTGGCCGAGGCCGTACGCCGGGTCGACCTCGCCGGTCCAGGCGTTCTTCAGACCGAGCTCCTCACCGATCTCGCCGATCAGCGAGCCCTGACCGAAGGGGCGCAGCGACACGTTGCCGCCGTCGACCCAGCCGTCGAAGAACACGAACGGCGCACCCTCGAGCGAGGCGTCGGAGACCTGCTTCTTGGCGTCGGTGAGGTGGGCGTCGAACTCGTCCTTCACGACGTCGGCACGCTCGATGCGCCCGGTCGCCTCGGCGATGAGGTCGAAGGTCGAGAGCATCTGCGCGATGGGGTCCTCGGCGTTCGCGCCGAGGGTGGCGAGCACGGGCACACCGTACTTCTCGAGCTGGCCGATGATGGCGTCGTCACGCGTGTACGCCTCGACGATCACGAGGTCGGGCTCGGCGGCGAACAGGGCGTCGAGGTTGGGCTCCTGACGCGTGCCGACGTCTTTCACTCCCTCGGGCAGCTTCTCAGCGGTGTCCCAGGTGGTGTATCCCTCGGCGTCGGCGACGGCCACGGGGGTGAGGCAGAGCGAGAGCACGTCTTCGATCTGCTGCCACTCGAGCACCGCGACCTTGGATGCCGGCTTGTCGAGCTTCACCGTGCGACCGAAGGCGTCGGTCAGCTCGACCGGGCCGGTCGAGGTGCTGGTGCTGTCGTCGGCGCAGCCGGCGCCGCTCGCCGAGGTGGTGCTCGTGTCGGCGGCGGGCTTCTCAGCGGTCTGGGTGGTGCCGCAGGCGGTGAGGGCGAGCGTGAGGGCGCCGAGGGTCGCGAGGGCGGCGAGGGGCTTGTTCATCAGGGTGGGCTCCGGGGAGTGAGGGGTGCGGGAGGGGGTTCAGGCGGACAGCGCCGTGAGCGCGCGTCGGGTGCGGTCGTGGTGGCGGCCGCGCGGGGTGACCAGCACGCGGCCCGTGCGCGCATCGACGTGGGCATCGATCGGCAGGCCGTAGACCGCGGTGAGATTGTCGGAGGTGAGGACGGATGCCGGACTTCCGGCCGCGTGCACGCGGCCGCGGTGCATGAGCACGACCTCGTCGGCCACCGAGGCCGCGTGGCCGAGGTCGTGCAGCACGACGCCGACGGCGGTGCCGCGGTCGGCGAGGTCGCAGACCAGATCGAGCGTCTCGACCTGGTAGCGCAGGTCGAGGTGGTTGGTGGGCTCGTCGAGCAGCAGGATGCCGGTGTCCTGCGCGAGCGCGGTGGCGAGCCAGACGCGCTGCAGCTCTCCGCCCGACAGCTCGTCGACGGGCCGGTGCGCCATGCCGTCGAGTCCGGTGAGCTCGAGGGCGTGCGCGATGGCTGTGCGATCGGCGTCCGACATCCCGGCGAAGCGGCCGCGGTGCGGGTGCCGGCCGTAGGCGACGACGTCGCGCACCTCGAGACCGGAGGGATGCGGGCGCGACTGCGAGAGCATGGCGACGGTGCGTGCGAACTCCTTCGCCGACAGCGACGAGGCATCGCGCTCGCCGTCGGCGCCGCTGACGCGCACGGCGCCCGCGTCGACCTTGTGCAGGCGTGCGAGGGCGCGCAGCGCCGTCGACTTGCCGCTGCCGTTGGGGCCGATGAGCGCGGTGACGATGCCTGGGCGCAGGTGCAGCGAGACCTCGTGCACCACCCGGGTGCGCCCGTAGCTCAGGGCCAGCGCGTCGCCGTGCAGCTCGTCGGCGCGTCGGCCGTCGGCGTGCGCTGCGGGCGAGACCGTCAGCAGGCCGGTTTCGTCGATCGGATTGGTCACGTTAGGAGAGCCTAACCTATGCTGGAATCGTGAGCCACCACCCGTACCGGACATTTCGCACGACCGTCGCGCGCATCACCGCCCTCTCGCCGCATTTCACGCGCATCACGCTGCAGGGCGACGACCTCGCGCACTTCGGCACAGACGGGCTCGACCAGCGCATCAAGCTGATCATCCCGCTCGCCGACGGCTCGGTCACCGACGTCGGTCAGTTCGACGAGACGCAGAGCATGACCGAGTGGTACCGCCGCTGGCGCGAGCTGCCCGATGACAAGCGCAATCCGATCCGCACCTACACGATCCGCTCACCCCGCCCCGAGGCGCGGGAGATCGACATCGACTTCGTGCTGCACGGCACCGAGGGACCCGCATCCGCCTGGGCGACCGGGGCCCGCGTCGGCGACGCGCTCGCGGTCGTCGGCCCGGACTCGCGCTCGGAGGAGCAGGGCGGCGGCATCGAGTGGCGGCCGGGTGCGGCGACCTCGGTGCTCATCGCCGGCGACGAGACCGCGACACCGGCGATCTGCTCGATCGTCGAGGCGCTGCCCGCCCACGCGGTCGGCGAGGTCTGCATCGAGGTGCCGACCGAGGCCGATGCGCTCGACCTGACGGCACCCGAGGGCGTGAACGTGCGGTGGCTGGCACGCGGCAGCGGCGCGCACGGCGTGCGGCTCAGCGCCGCCGTGCACGAGTGGGGCGTGCGCCGGGGCGCTCGCAGCGCGCAGTCGGCGGCCGTGACGCTCGCCGAGCCAGACGCCGACGAGGTGCTCTGGGAGGTCCCCGAGGCCGTCGACGGCGGAGAGTACGCCTGGCTCGCCGGCGAGGCGGGCACCATCACGGCGCTGCGCCGTCACCTCGTTCGAGACCTCGGCATCGACCGCCGCTCGGTCGCCTTCATGGGCTACTGGCGAGAGGGCCGCGCCGAGGCATCCTGAACCGAGCCCCGCTCCCGCGCGTCAGCGAGCTGCTGACCGGAGAGGATGCCGGGAAGCCCCCGCCCGAGGCGGGTGAAGAAGAACAGCACGCAGGCCACGAACAGCAGCGCACCCGACAGGGCGTCGAAGAACCCGCCGAACAGCCCGATGGCGGAGAGCCCGGCCACGCCGCCGAGCCAGCGCAGGACTCGAGCGACGACCGAGGGTCTCCGAGATCCCGCATAGCGCAGCTGCACCGCAGCATCGCCGACCGACTGGCCGGTGATCAGCGTGACGGCGAGCCACAGCGCGGCGGCTCCCCCGGTGCCGGCGAGTTCGGCGACGGCGCTCTCCCTCACGCCCACCCGTTCCTGCAGCACCACCGCGATGAAGAGCTTCACGGCGACCGACACCGTCGCCGAGGTCAGGAAGAACCCGAGTCCGTCGCACAGCATGGCCAGCGCGCGGCGTCCGCGCGTGACGGGTCGCGGCTGAAGGGCATCCGCCGCCTTCGACAGGCCACGTCGCGCGCGCGGAACGACGAGTGCGAAGACGGCGCCGAGCAGCACCCCGCTCGTGTTCGTGATCAGATCGCCGACATCGAAGAACCGGTACGCGCACGGGTAGATACCCCACACGCCGGTCAGCTGCGTCGTCTCGATGAAGAGCGAGAGCCCGAAGCCGACGAGCATCGTGGTGACGACGCCGCGGCCGAACAGCACGCGCACGAAGAATCCGAGCGGGACGAACAGCAGCACGTTGAAGGCCAGCTGCAGCAGCGCCGGATGAGTCAGCGTGCTGCCTGGTGCAGTGATCGCCTTCTGCACATCGCGCACCATCTCCATCGGATCGGTGACCATGCCCACGCAGCGGATCGCGTCGGGCTCGGGCAGCGGCAGCAGCGTGTACGCCCAGATCGCCCAGAAGTACACCAGAGCCGCGAACCACATCAGCAGCCGCAGCAGGCTCAGCCGACCCTGACGCCGGTAGCTGACCGACACGAACGGCACGAAGAGCGCAATACCCGCGAGCACTCCGATGCCGATCGCGAGCGCTCCGAGCACCGCCTGTTCCCCCATGGTCAGCGAGTCTATTGCCGGGCGCAGCGCGGCCCGCTCCTGCCGGCGATCCGGACCCCGCGGAGGACCCCTGGAAGGGGGGGCCCGGCCCTGGCCGAGGAGAGGCCGCTACGCTGACGGGATGCCCTCCCTCGAAGACGTGGTCTGGCCGATCCGCACCGAGCGGCTCGAGATCCGCCCCTGCACCGTCGACGATCTCGACGCCGTGTGGGAGTTCCGTCGGCTGCCCGAGGTGAACCGATGGCTGGGGAGAGCGCCGGCAACGATCGAGGCCTTCCGCGACACGTACTCCGATCCGGCGCGGCTCGCGATGACGCTGGTCACCGTGCGTCGGGATGCCGAGGGCGCGGACTCAGGAATCATCGGAGACCTGATGGTCAAGACCGGCGACGGCTGGGCGCAGGCCGAGGCAGCGGAGCAGGCCGCGGGCACCGAGGCGGAGCTGGGGTGGGTCCTCGCGCCGTCGGCAGCCGGGCAGGGCCTCGCCACCGAAGCGGTCAGCGCCGTGATCGACGTGTGCTTCGGATCGCTCGGCCTGCGCCGCGTGCACGCCGGATGCTTCGCCGCCAACGAGCCGTCATGGCGCCTCATGGAGCGCCTGGGTATGCGCCGCGAGGAGTTCAGCCGCAAGACCGCGCTGCATCGATCCGGCGAGTGGATGGACGGGATGAACTACGGGCTGCTGGCCGAGGAGTGGGCGGGCCGTCGCTGAGCGCGGCAGCACGGGCATCCGATCGCGCAATCCCCGTTGTCGCTTCGCGCTCGACCGGGTAGACCTGAGGCACCCCATCCCACGAGATCGGAGAACGACATGGTCTACCGCATCGGCTACATCATCGGCAGTCTCGCCAGCGACTCGATCAACCGCGTGCTCGCCGGCGCCCTCGTGCGCCTCGCACCCGAGAGTCTCGAGCTCACCGAGATCCCCATCCGCGACCTCCCGCTGTACAACCGCGACGACGAGAACTCTCCGGTGGCCGCCGTCACCGAGTTCAAGCAGGCGATCGAGGGCTCGGACGGACTGCTGTTCGTGTCGCCCGAGTACAACCGCTCGATTCCCGGCGCCCTGAAGAACGCCATCGACTGGGGGTCGCGCCCCTGGGGTCACAACTCGTTCTCCCGCAAGCCCACCGGCATCATCGGCGCCTCCACCGGTGCGATAGGCACGGCCGTCATGCAGTCGTCGATGCGCGGCGTGCTGAGCTTCCTCAACGCCCCGCAGCTGAACGCCCCCGAGGCGTACATCACGTTCAAGCCCGAGATC
>Ga0308158_10000540_pt1 | contig 57730 bp, 61 predicted proteins | sample PhyBR2_FD_201038 | JGI IMG/M metagenome (GOLD analysis project Ga0308158, IMG submission 201038) | Phyllosphere microbial communities from UC Gill Tract Community Farm, Albany, California, United States - DLSLB.R2 | ecosystem: Host-associated > Plants > Phyllosphere > Unclassified | place: USA... | reverse complement strand
CCGAGCATTTCTGCAAAAAATCCCGATAAGCCGGCGAGCTCTTTTTGCGTCTCCCGTGAAATCTGATGCAGTTTCCGAACGAGCGGAATGATGATCAATAATGTCAACGGGACGGCGATGACCATGACGAGCGTCATTTGCCAGTCGAGGAAAAATAAAATCGTAATCGCACCGACAATCGAGACGATTGAGGTCAACAGACGAACGAGTTGCTCCGATAATAATTGTTGTAAGGTCGTCGCATCGTTGTTGAGACGTGAGACGAGTTCGCCTGACTTCGTTTCGTCATAGAACGGAATGGGTAAAGCTAGCAAGTGTTTCCACAACATCGTCCGCAAGTTGGCGACAATCCGTTGCCCGGCGACTTGCAGCCAGTAGATGGAAAAAGCATTGCTGATCATCTGGACGATGAAGACCGTGATGAAGAGGGCGACCAAGCCCGGTGTGACCTGATCGATGGAGAAGTTGTCGATCAGGGATTTCAAAAACCAGGGAATCATCAAAGCAGCGAGTGCCTGAATGATTGAAACCGTCACGGCAGCTGACAGCAGTCCGACCGGTGGTTCACTTTTCTTTAGTAAGGATAAAAATGAGGTAAATGTTGCAGGTTTCAATTCGGCACATCCTTTCCTTTCTATTGTCGGTTCTACGGCAGTTACGGTCAACTTCGAGTGATGGACTTGACAGTGATTCCGGTCGTCACGGACACTTAATGAAAGCGAAGTAAAGGAAGGAGTGACGTGATATGAAAATATGGATTGATGCAGACGGTTGTCCGGTCGTCGATTTGACGATTCGATTGAGCAAAGGATACGAGGTTTTTTTAGTCTGTGATACAGCACATCAGTTTAATCGGGAAGGGGCGACGACGATCACGATTGGTCAAGGAGCGGACGCCGTCGACTTTGCCATCGTCAACCGGATGGCGCCGGGAGACATCGTTGTGACCCAGGATTACGGTCTGGCTGCCCTCGCCCTCGCACGCAATGGACGAGCCGTCGATCAGAATGGTCGGATTTTTACAAACGAAAACATAGATTTTCTTCTACATACACGACATGTCGGTCAAGAAATCCGGCGGGCAGGTGGACGGACGAAGGGACCCAAAAAACGGACGCGTCAGGAAGATGTTGCGTTCGAACAGGCATTTAAACGTTTGTTGGCAGAAACGGCAGCACGTTCTTAAGTCGAATGAGCGACGAAAAATTAAAATCTCGTGTTATAATTTTAAACATGAATGCATGAATCGGAAGGAGGAAGCCCATTGAAAAAAATCGTACGATATCGTCCTGAAAAGAAGACGAGACCGTATCGTCTGAAGACCAGTCCATTTCCAGTCAAGACGTTACAGACGACCGACCGTCAACGGATCGGTCAACTGACACAGGATTTGGCGGAAGTTGAACATAAATTGAAACACCGCAACGAAATCATGGAAGCATTGGCAACCCAAAACGTCGAGTCAGCATGTGAGACATTACTCGTTAAGTTGCTGAAACTCATCAATCTTGAGGCGGGGGCCATCCTGTTATATCGCCGTGAACAATTGAGTCACCTTGTGACGCAAGGGGTGGAAGACATTGAATTGATCGAAAAAGATTTGGATCAATATTCTGTGTTACGCCGTGCTTTTGTCATGCGAAAATCGGTTCAGCTCCCTGTAGCAGAAAACATGTATGAATCGGCGATTCCTGTCCAGTCACCAAGCAATGGCGGTGTCGTCGGTGTCATCTATCTCAAACATCCATTCGAGCAGTTCAACTTGGAACAGGTCGGGGATATTTTGGATTTGTCACGTAAACTCGGGATGACGCTTGAACGTCACCTGTTGTTCCATCAAATGGAGCATGAAAAAATCAAAACGTATCAATTACTCGATTCGATTCGGGAAGCGGTCTTATATATCGAAAGCAGCGGGGAACAGATTTATGCCAATCAGGCATTGTTGAACATGTTCCCGCCAAAGCTCGTCAGTCAATCTCAAGGCTTCCGCCATGCGTACGAACGGGCGACTTCCTTATTCGAACACGTTGATCAGCCGGATGCGCTGCATGACTATATCGGTCAATTGATGAACGGGGAGATTCCCGGAGAGACGATTGAACTATCGGCTTTTCGCGGGAATCTGTTGCTGAATGCCTATGCCGAACGAATCGCCATCGCCAATGTCGAGTGGGGAATGATGCTCGTCTTGCGAGATGTCACGAAAGAAAAAGAACTGGATTTGAAACAGTCGGAGTTCGTCTCGATTGTTTCGCATGAATTAAGAACACCGCTCTCGTCGATTATGGGCTTTACGGAACTGTTGATGCGTCGTTCACTCGATGGTCCGCGTCAAAAAAAATACCTCGAGACGATCCACTCCGAGACCGTTCGTTTGGCAGAGCTGATTGATGATATTTTAGAAATCCAAAAAGGTGAGGATGTCTCACAAGGCACCGTCAAAAAACGGCTGGACCTTAAACGATTGGTATATGAGATGCGACCGATGTTCGAGCTTGCGAGCAGTAAACACCGGATTCGGGTTCTGTTTGAAGCGGGCGATTATCAGATGACGGCGAGCGAAGAGAAGATGAAACAGCTCTTCACGAACTTGATCATGAATGCCATCAAATATTCACCGGACGGAGGAACGATTCAAGTTCGGGGGCACATGAAGGGATCACACATGGTCTTGACGGTTGAAGATGAAGGAATCGGAATTCCGGAAAAAGCACTACCGTTTGTATTTGATAAATTTTACCGGGCTGATAACTCGGACACGCGAAAAATTGGCGGAACCGGTCTTGGTTTAGCGATCTGCCGGATGATTGTCATGGATCATGGCGGATCGATTGCCGTGCAGTCAGAAGAAGGAAAAGGCAGTACGTTCACGCTTCAATTTTCGACTGAAATGACAGAGGACTAACGAAGAAAGGAGGGACGGGACCGTGGATAACTCGCAAATGCGATATGAAGCCTTACACCCGCTTGTCGAAGATATCTTAAATCAATTGAGTGAAAAAATCGGAGTCAATACACTGTTTTTCGCATTAAATGACTCAAACAGTAACTTTATCGTCAAGGCAATCAATCATGGAAAGGAACTGATTGAAGAGGGAACGACACACATCTTCCAACATGTCCTCTGTAAACTCGTCATCGATGAAACAGACGGTAAGATTCAAATTAATGAATTATTGACGAATCCAATGACAAGTCATCATCCGGTCACCCAAACACTGGGTAACGGCAGTTTTCTTGGCGTCGCGATTAAAAATGCCAATAACGAGAAAATCGGGACGTTATGCGCTTTTGATGATCAACCGTACGAATTCAGTAAAACCGAATTAGAGATGATTGAAAATTACGCGAACATCATCAGTAAATCAATCAGCGTCGAGACCTATGTCATCAAAGATGCATTGACAGATGTCTATAACGAACGATATATGAACCGATTGATTTCGAGTGTCTCGAGCCAGCCGACCTTTTTGATGGTCCTCAATCTCGATAACTTTCATGCGATTAATGCGAAGTACGGATACCGGATTGGAAATCAGGTGCTTCAGGAAATTGCGTCACGCTTAAAGTATGTCGCGATTCCGGAACACGTCGTCGGACGGATGGAGGGGAACGAGTTCATTGTTCTCGCACCTCTGGAACAAGCTGATTTTACAGATCAAGGCCGGACATTCGCTGAATCCATCATTCAGACGATTGAGGAGCCAATCAATAACCTTGCGGACGAACCGATTCGTTTGACGGCTTCGTCAGGTGTCAGTCTGTTAACGGGCGATCACATGAACCGCCAGACACAGGTCTATGCAGCAGAAGCCCTGATGCAACAGGTCAAACTGGACGGAAAAGCGGGTATATCATTTGTCGATCAGCAACGCGAGGTCGAACAACATCCGTTTAACCGTGTATTGGAACAGGAATTGGAGCAAGCATTGGAACGTGGTCAGTTCGAATTGTATTATCAACGGATTTTAAATGCCAAACTGGGACAGACGGTTGCCGTCGAAGCACTACTCCGCTGGAATCATCCGGTCTTAGGATTCGTCAGTCCAGCCGATTTCATTCCGATTGCGGAACGGACAGGGAAGTTTAGTCAAATCGGTCACTTTACGATTGCACAGGCGATTTCGGATAGTGTCCGGTTAGAGACAGAATTGGGACGTCCCGTGACAATTTCGATTAATCTCTCCGCCAGTCAATTCAAATCGGATGCGATGCTTGCCGATCTGTTACAGTTCGCAAACTGTGCATCCTTCAAGAAAGAGCGGATTGTGCTTGAAATCCGGGAAGAAGTCTTACAAATCGGAAAACGGAAAGCCATCGAGCGTCTGGAAATGTTACGCCGGGCAGGTTATCGACTGAGTGTCGACCATTTCGGGAGTCATTATGCTTCGCTCAATTCCTTGCTCCGTTTACCGGTCCAATCCGTTAAGTTGGATCCGATCTTTACACGGCGTCTCGTTCAAAACCAGCTCGAACAGTCGATGGTCCAGTCTGTTTATTCGTTGACACAGGCACTTGGAATTTCGCTTGTCATTCAGGAAGTCGAAACAAGCGCTCAGTTCCAGCATATCGTTGCGGTGGGAAATCCCCTGTATGTACAAGGACATTATCTGCATCATCCGCAACCGATCACGAACTTGATTGCCGATTTTGCAAAGATCACGCATACCCAGGATGTTTAACCGTCTCTCGTAAGGGAATACTTTAATCATCATGATTCGAGGGGGATGTTACCATGTCAGAGCAACACGAAAAAGAAACGGATCCGATTACATCGGGAAATCGCATGACAAACGACGATATCGCAGGTCGTGATCAATCCGGTACAGCAGCACAAAACGAGTCGGATTCAAAATCCGAGCACCACGAAAAAGAGCCGCAGTCCGACAATCAAGACAAGAAGTCAGCGGACTCAGAATCAACAAATCAACCGGATTCTGAACCATCATCTGACGAAGCACCTGATTTGTCTCACGAAGCCGATGAAGACGGCGATGTGACACCGTCTGATGCAGACGATCAACAAAAATAATCGGGCACTTGTGCCGGATTTTATACCAATGGGTCTGACTCAAAAGTCACTCTCTACAAAGATCAGGGTGGCGGAATGATAATCTGCCACCCTGATTTCGTAAAAAAAAAGAATCACTCGCTTCACGCAACTCCTACAGGAAAAGCGCATTTTTGCGCTGTCAGAGACAAAAAAGACCCGATTTCCTGCCTAAATGAGGCAGGAAAACTGGCTTGTGTCTTGCCTGAGGAAAGGGCATGAAAGAACGAGTGATTCTTTTTTGAGTCAGCCGCGTTTTGTTTTTTTAGAAAATTTTATACGGAAACAGGCACTGGATGGGCGAGTTCAATCGCCACCGCCACCGCCATCGCCGCCGTCAAATCCACCGTCCGCCATTCCGCCGTCTGTCGCATGGGAGGTATCCGTCAAGTCGACCGGGAACAGGAAAACGGGGATGAAATCAGTCGAATTCGTCCAGTCAGCCGGGCTGTACGGAGCAAACAATTGGTGCAACGTCGGATGATCCGCAAGATACAGCCGGACCGCCGTCAGGAAAATTAAATCCTTCCGGTATTTAAAGTGAGGATTTTGCCGCAAACGGTCTGATATCTGTTCAAGTGCTGCGCGGTGTACTTCCGGTTGACCGAGTAGCGCAAGCAACGCATGAAACGACAGTGGAATCCCGTGTTTACGGTAAGCGTTCCGGGACTGGACGAGCTGATCGAGATAGAGGTGATGGTCCTCGTCCGGTAATAAGGCAAATAAGAGTGCCGTGACATACGTTTGCTGAGACCGCCCGAACCGCTTTTTCAACATGTCATACAGCGATTCGATCTGATCATGGATTGTTGATAACTCGCCCCGGCGGAGACTGTTTAAAAACAGAAACGAGATCAGCAGGGGAGAGACGATGAACCGGTGTGAGGTTTTGCAAAGGCGGTATAACGAGACGGTCCGCTCAAGTTGGACATCCGTCGGCTGTAAGCGGCTGATCAATAAAGCGGTGGAATAAGCATTGAGCGGATGGACGAGCCGATGTGTTGCAAAAAAACTATAGATTGACATCATCGGAGCAATCCGTTCAGCCGGTTCCATGTCGTATGCCTGAATTTTTGAAGCAAGCAATAACGCTTGTGTCTGGTGGGAGCGGAGATGCTCTTCCAAAAACCGAGCCGTCTTCTCCAACTCCGGAAAAGGTGCGGGATGTCGGCCGACGACAGCATCAAAAGCAAGTTCGATTAAAATACCATCCTGGTAAGTGACGAAATAATGTCCTGTTTCATCTAAACGTTGTAAAAAACGTTGTTCGAGTTCCATTTCCTGCACCTCATCCTTTTTCCCCTATTTTACCATGACACACAAAAGAAAGACGGTTACTTTTCTAATCGGTCAATCAATCGTTCGGCTGCCCGGCGGTACAAGTTGCTCATATGGGCGAGCGATAAAATCAGTTGCAACTGTTCGAGATGATCCAAGTCATCCGTCGGAGGCTGTTGCTCCTCGAACAAGGTCTGATTGACCGCTGTCGCATCGAGATACGTTTGATAAAAATCTTCCAAATCAATTGTTTGTTCCGTAACACCGGTATTCAAGTCCGTCAAAATCGTTTTGATGTCATTGATGGAGAACGTTCCTTTCAACTGGTAGATCAAACTGATTAAGATCAGATGGTTTTTCGTATATTTTTTATTCGTGACCGGGAAAAACAATTTTTTCTTGGCGTAGTTGTTAATCATCGTCTTCGTTAAAATCGTTTCGCCTTCGGTTCGCGTCGTCTCTTCAAACGTCCGTTCAAACAATTGAATGACTTGGTCCATGTAGAGATCGATGTTTGGGATATCCGTTAACTCCAACTGGCGATCGAGTGATGGTTTCGGGTGATCTGACTGTGTCATGAAAATACCTCCAAAAAAATAATGCGGAATGACTTCCTATTTCTCTAGTGTATGATAGAATGTTCATATAACGCCATGTAGTATTTAAAACTACATAAAAATGGAGGGAAATTATGAAAACGTATATGAGAGAACCGATCAATGGTCTGACCCACCTTGGCGGAGCCGTCTTCGCCTTTATCGGATTGCTCGCCCTGGTCATCAAAGCGGCACTGGAGCGGGGAGCCGGACTACCGATTGTCGCGGCGATCATCTTTGGTGTCAGTATGATTGCCTTGTACGCAGTCTCGGCGACATATCATATGGTACTTGCGAGTGACCGGGCCATTGCGACGTGGAGACGTCTTGATCATTCGATGATTTATCTGCTGATTGCCGGCTCGTATGCCCCGTTTTGTCTGATCAGTCTGAACGGACCGACCGGCTGGGTATTGTTCAGTATCGTCATGCTGATTGCGGTCTTCGGTATCACCTTTAAACTCGTCTGGTTCAACAGTCCGCGCTGGTTGTCGACGACGCTGTACATCGGAATGGGCTGGATCATGGTCTTTGCGATCACACCGCTCGCAGAAGTCCTGTCGCCGGTCGGAATCGGTTTACTGTTCCTCGGCGGGATTTTTTACACGATCGGTGGCATTATCTACGGCTTAAAACCGCGTGTGCTTTCGTTCAAACACCTCGGTTTTCACGAGATTTTCCATGTATTCGTCCTGCTCGGCAGCTTAGCGCATTTCCTTTGTGTCTATTTCTTCGTCATCTAAATGTTTCGGTTCACACATCCTTCCGCTCGCAGAAGGATGTTTTTTGTCGGTTAAGGAGTAGACTGGCAGGTCTCGCGGGAAGGGAAGCCGAAGAAAACGAAAGGACAGGATTAAAGGGGGAAAAACAATGGCGATCACGACATCCCGTTGGCAGCTCGAAAAACTGTATTCGATTGGAAACGTGGGACAGACGATTAACAGGTTACAACGGGAATTGGATCAGCTTCAAACCGACCAACCTTCGGTGTCTTCTTATTTGACGCATCTTGAGCGAATCAAATGCTACGTCGAAGAACTGAGTGATTTTGTGTATTGCCTGTACGCGGAAGATGTTTCGCGTCATGAAGTGGGCCGGCTGCTTGAGCAGACCGAGATATTGCAAGCACGTCTCCGGATGACTGAAACGGTCTTCGAGGAACGATTACGTAAACTGTCCGAAGCAGAATGGATAACGCTGCAATCGGACTCGCCGTCTTATTATCTGACGGAACGCCGCGCCATCATGGAACGGCGTCTGTCGGCTGAGCAGGAACAAATGATTCAGGCACTGGCAATCGACGGTTTTTCCGGATGGGAACAGTTGTATGAACAGCGTTTGACCGGTTTACGGATTCCGCTTGATGAAGAAGAAGTCACAATCGGACACGCCCTGCATCAGGCTTTTCATGGGGCAACACGCAACGACCGGCAAGCGGCGGCGACAGTTTTCGCAAAGACGTGTGCTGCTGAACGTGACGACTTTGCGATGATTTTGAACCGGATTGCCGGATTTCGGTTGCAAGTTTACACAAAACGCGGATGGGATGATCCGTTAACGGAGCTGTGTGAACAAAACCGGATGCAACGGACGACAATTAAAGCGATGCTTGCGGCGATTGATCAAAATCGTCCGCTGTTCCAGTCTTATTACAAACGAAAATTGCGTCTGGCACATGTCACGGAACCGGAATGGCATGATTTAGAGGCGAATACCTTCACCTCGCGCGGTCATGTTTCCTATATTGAGGCGCAATCGATCATTCTGCATCAATTTGACCGGCTCCATCCGCGGTTGGCAAACTTTACGAAAACCGTGTTTGAAAAAGGCTGGATCGATGCGGAAAACCGGCCGTCTAAAGCAGAAGGTGGTTTCTGTGCCTCGTTCCCGGTCGCTAAAGAAAGCCGGATCTTCATGACGTACCGTGAAGCGTATCCGGATGTCGTTACGCTTGCCCATGAACTGGGTCACGCGTACCACAATTTGCTGTTGCACGATTTGCCGTTCCTTGATCAGATTAAAGGGACGAGCAGTGCCGAGACGGCTTCGACATTCATGGAAAACCTGGTCCTTGACGCCGTGATCGAACAAACGGCGAGCGAAGAAAAACTGGCGATGCTTGAAATCAAAATCAGCGAAGGCTTAAAATACGTCGGAACCATTCCGAACATGTTCCGGTTTGAACAACGTTTTTATTCGGAGCGACGGCAGGGGCCGGTTTCAAGCGACCGGATTGCTGAATTGATGCGGGAGGAAGATGCCCGCTTTTACGGCGATGTACTGACGGAACCGGATCCGTATAAATGGATTTTTGTCGGTCATTTCTATGATACGAAAAAGCCGTTCTACAATATTCCCTACACGGTCGGTTACTTACTGAGCAATCACTTATATACGGAGGTCAAGCAATCAAATGAGGCGTTCACCGGACAATTCGAACCGTTGTTACGCGCATCGGGACAGGCGACAATCGAAGAGCTGATTGAGCAGTATGTAGACGGCGAACCGGACTCAATTACTTTTTGGCAACAGGCACTTGAACCGCTCCTGTCGGCGATTGAAATGTACTTACAAGAGACGGCTGGACTCATCGATTGAAGTCGCCAGCAATCGGGAATAGATAACTAACGAAGGAGGGGTGCGGATGTACGAACAGGATAAAAGAGTGTTGGCGGAAGCCGCCATCAAGCATGTTAAGAACGGAATGATTCTTGGTCTTGGGACAGGTTCGACGACCCGGAGTTTCATCGATGTCCTCGGTGAGTGGGTCGAAGCAGGCGGTCAGGTGCAGGGAGTGGCGACATCAGACGAGACAGCGGAACAAGCCAAACGATTAAACATTCCGTTGCTGTCACTCGAGGAAGCGACGCATATCGATCTTGTCATCGACGGCATCGATCAGATCGATATGCAGTTCCGTGTGCTCAAGGGCGGTGGTGGAGCGCTGTTCCGTGAAAAAGTCGTTGCTTTGATGAGCCGGGAAGTGCTCTACTTAGCGGACGCCTCGAAGTTCGTCCATCACCTGAACGGTCCGTTACCGGTTGAAATTGATGCGTTTGCGAGACCGTATGTCGAACGTTTTTTGCAGGATAAGCATGTCGATGTGACGCTACGGGAGCAGGATGGAGAACCATTCGTGACGAACGGGGGGCATCTGATTTTGGATGTCGATCTCAAACGGGTCCAGGATGTCCCTCACTTTGCCCGGGAACTGAAAAGTTTGACGGGAGTGCTCGAAACCGGCTATTTTGAGCGGCAACCGGATCACGTCCTGACGGTCGAGCAAGGACAAGTCAGACAGCTGGCTCATCCTGATTTACGGGATGGAGGTGGACTTGTCTAACTGGCGTTTTGAGAGAAAGAAGGGAAACCGATGCGGTTACGAAAACGGTATGTATTCGGAGCAAGTGTATTTGCGGGGGCGGGTCTTCTTTTATTGAAGAACAAAGAGCAAAAAAATACGGATCCGCTAAAAGAGTATTTAACGCATCTCGATCAGGATTCAAGTCCAGATGCCGACAAAGATCCGGATGAAGTCGGATTGACGAAACTCGATTCGATTTACCGGGCGGAGTGGCAGGCGAACGGCTATCCCCGTTCGCAAAAAGAACTCGAAGATTTGGAAAAATGAAAAGCGCCGACAATCCACGAGCGGATTGTTGGCGCTTTTTTTAGTATGTAAGGGAACCGGCGATGATCAGACCGATCGAAATTGAAAGAAACAGCAATAATAAACCAACGGCTTCATTATTGGCATCGATTTCTTTCGTCATACTGATCCGCGGAATGATCAAGTCTGCCAAATAGAACAGGACGATTTGGAAGACGATTGCTAAAGCTCCCCATAAGACCATATCGAGGATGCTGACCGAGTTCGTGATACTGGAGTAGAGAACGATCGCAAGACCAAGGATTCGTCCGCCGAATGCATAAACGGCCGCTTTTTTTCCTTGACGGATCAGCTCCATCTCTTTTGATTTGGTCGTCACTTCAAACAGGACGACGCCGATAGCAAGTAAAAGTGTAGCCACTCCGATATACGCAAGTGTCGAGACGAACAGTTCACTGAAGCCCATCTTAATTCCTCCTTAGGAATGATTGGATTTGTTTCGTTCTTTTCGTTGTTGCCAGGCAACGTACCCTTCGAGCATCGCTCCGACTAAAATCCCGGCGGAGACATACAGGTAAAAATTATCCCCGATGAAGCCGAAGAGCAGTCCGAGCAGCAGACCAATGATAATGTAAGGTCCTTTTGTTAATTTCATGATGAATCACCTTCCTCATCATCAAACGTAGCCGATTTTTCCGGATTCGTCCATCCCTAATCGACAGAATGAGTCACAGCTACTTCGAGTTCGCGTGTAAAAAGTGTCACCCGGTTGCGTCCGTTTTGTTTGGAATGATAAAGTGCGACGTCCGCATCCGTCACAAGTTGCTGAATCTCTGATGTTGATTTCGGGAAAAGTGCGACTCCGAACGAAGCTGTCAACGGCAGTTGCGTCCCATTCGACAATTGAAACGGAGACGTCGCAATCCGTTCCCGCAACTGTTCAGCCAGCGCCAGGACTTTTGCATCCGTCAACTGTTCGACGAGAATGGAAAATTCCTCACCCCCGTTACGGGAGATGAATCCGGCATCCGTCACACCGTCCCGCAAACGGGAGGCGAATTGACGCAGGACCTCGTCACCGGCTTCGTGACCGAACGTATCATTGACATGTTTGAAATGATCGATATCGATCGTAATCAACGCTACTTCATGTTGCTGTAAAATCGTTTGTTGCTTTAAATCATCAAAATGATCCGTAAACGCACGGAAATTATGTAAGCCGGTCAAAAAATCACGTTGTGCCGTTTGTTGCCATGTCCGCATCGACTGTTTCGTCAAACGGATGTCACGGATGATGACGAGTGCAAGCCAACTGCTGATGAAGGAAGCGGGCAGGACGACACTGAGGATATCGAAGAGGAGACCCGTGTCAGCTAAGACATATATCAAAACGATTCCATGCAGGACAGTCGCATAGACAGTGACCATCGTAAAGGTCCGCTTGGAATAGATCGGCAACCACTTGACGAGAAGCGACGTCCCGACAGCAATCAGGATGATGAACAGTGCTGCCGCATACGCTGAGCTGTTCAAATTAATGCTGAACCGGTAAAGAATGATGACACTTGTCACAATCATCGTCGGCAACAGACCGGCAAAATAAGCGGCAACGATGACAGGAATGTGCCGCAAGTCGACTAAAACACCGGGAACGGGCTCAATCGTCAGTTGCATCAGCAACCAAGATAAGATACTCAGGCTGATTCCGTACAAAATGCGGACTGAGCGTTTGGAATCGACGGTAATCGGATGCGGTGACAGCTTTCCGAGCAGGTAAAAACCGCTCATCAATAGGGTCAGGTTATGGAGAAGATCATACAAAATGGTTTTCAAATTCAGGCACCTTGCTTTCGTTTGACAAATCGTTCTACCGTTTAGAATACGCTATTGACGTCAAATAGTCCTCCATCTGGTCAAAAGATTTCCGAAAAAGACATCAAAAAATAAATATGTCTATAATGTGAAGTTATAGAACCTATAAGCTGTACTTATAGGTTTATGGTTTTTGATTGACCATTCGGTGATTCAATTGTTAAATGATGAAGAAGCAATTGAAAGCGCTTACTAAATTTTAAAGGAGATCCACCATGGAACTGATTATCATTCTTCTTGCCTTATCTTTATTAATGTTCGTAGCGTACCGTGGCTTTTCAGTCATCTTATTTGCTCCGATCTGTGCTCTGTTCGCTGTCTTACTGACGAACCCGGATTGGGTCTTGCCGTTCTTCTCCAACATCTTCATGGAAAAAATGGTGGGATTCATTAAAGCCTACTTCCCGGTATTCCTGCTCGGAGCGATTTTCGGGAAAGTCGTCGAAATGTCAGGAATCGCTGAATCGATCGCGAAGTCGATCATTCGGATGATCGGAGCGAAACGGGCGATTCTTGCCATCGTTTTGCTTGGCGCGATTTTGACGTATAGCGGTGTCAGCCTGTTCGTCGTCGTCTTTGCCGTCTATCCGTTCGCAGCGAACTTGTTCCGCGAAGCGAATATCCCGAAACGCTTGATTCCGGGAACGATTGCCCTTGGTGCGTTTACGTTTACGATGGATGCCTTGCCGGGGACACCGCAAATCCAGAACGTCATTCCGACGACGTTCTTTAAAACGGATATCTATGCGGCACCAATCATGGGATCAATCGGCGGCTTGATCATCCTGACGGTCGGAATGTTCTATCTTGAATCCCGTAAACGTAAAGCTCATCAAGCTGGGGAAGGGTATGCCGGATTTGAAGCGACGGCAGCCAGTACGGCTCCGCAGATGGAATTGAAAAATGAACCGGAACTGACGCTCGAGACGGCACAACAACCGGTTTACCGCCAAGTCCTGGCATTTGTGCCGTTGATTTTAGTCGCTGTCATGAACAAATACTTTACGCTCGCGATTCCGGCATGGTATCCGGAAGGTTTTGATTTCGCCGCGATCGGTCTTGAAGCATTCGGGAAAATCGAGACGCCGGCCGTTCTTGCCATCTGGTCCGTCCAAATGGCCTTGATCATCGGGATTATCTCCACGATGCTGTATGACTTCAAAAAAGTCCGGACGAACTTCCAGGCCGGATTGAACCTCAGTATCGGCGGTGCCTTACTTGCTGTCATGAATACCGGAGCCGAGTACGGATTCGGCGGTGTCATCGCCGCTTTACCGGGCTTCAAGACGGTCTCGAACGGGATTTCATCGACGTTCACCGATCCGCTCGTCAACGGAGCGGTCACGACGACGGCACTTGCCGGGGTAACCGGTTCTGCGTCCGGCGGAATGGGCATCGCGCTCAGTGCGATGTCGGATAAATATACACAAGCGATCACGTCAGGCGGCGTCCCGCCGGAAGTCATGCACCGGGTCATCTCGATGGCGTCCGGCGGCATGGATACGTTACCGCACAACGGAGCCGTCATCACGTTGCTTGCCGTCACCGGCTTGACGCACCGTCAGTCGTACCGTGACATCTTTATGATTACGATTTTAAAGACAGTGACGGTCTTCCTGATGATCGGACTTTACAATCTGACAGGTCTTTATTAAGCATTTGGGTTTAAAAAAGGGGGAAATGAACGATGCAACAGGGGAAAATCTACGATTCATTTACAGAAGCGACAGCTGACATCTTTGATGGGGCGACACTCGTCGTCGGGGGATTCGGTTTATGCGGGATTCCGGAGAAATCGATTGCTACCTTGCAGGAAAAAGGGGTCAAGGACTTGACGGTCGTCAGCAACAACTGTGGCGTCGATGACTTCGGACTCGGCATCTTATTACAATCACGTCAAATCAAAAAGATGGTCTCGTCCTACGTCGGGGAAAACAAGACGTTTGAGCAACAGTACTTAAGCGGAGAGATTGAGGTCGATCTCGTGCCGCAGGGGACACTGGCAGAACGGATCCGGGCCGGCGGAGCGGGCATTCCCGGCTTTTATACACCAACTGGCGTCGGGACACCGATTGCGGAAGGCAAGGAACAAAAAGAGTTCGACGGGAAAACCTATCTGCTCGAAGAAGGGATAGTCGGTGATTTTGCGCTCGTCAAAGCCTGGAAAGCGGACAAAATCGGTAATCTCGTTTTCCGGAAAACATCGCGGAACTTCAATCCGCTCGTCGCGACAGCCGGCAAAGTGACGATCGTCGAAGTCGAAGAACTGGTTGAAGTCGGTGAACTCGATCCAAATGAAATCCATACACCGGCCGTTTACGTCCAGCGCATCATCGTCGGGACGGACTACGAAAAACGCATCGAACGCCGGACAGTCCGGGAAGCATAAGGGGGAGATACTATGGCAACGTCAAGAGAAATCATTATCAACCGCGCGCTGCAGGAAATCGAGGACGGCATGTACGTCAATCTCGGAATCGGGATTCCGACACTAATCGCCAATGCGATTCCGGATGATGTCCACGTCATGCTGCAATCGGAAAACGGGTTGCTCGGCATCGGACCGTATCCGCTCGAACATGAAGTCGACGCCGACGAAATCAATGCCGGCAAAGAGACGGTTACGGCACAAAAAGGCGCGTCCTATTTCGACAGTGCCGAATCGTTTGCGATGATCCGCGGTGGTCACATTGATCTTGCGATTCTAGGCGGGATGGAGGTCGCCGAAAACGGTGATCTCGCGAACTGGATGATTCCCGGCAAGATGGTCAAGGGAATGGGCGGGGCAATGGATCTCGTCAACGGCGCGAAACGGGTTGTCATCATCATGGAACACGTCAATAAATACGGCGAGTCGAAGGTCAAGACACGTTGTACGTTACCGTTGACCGGCAGTCAAGTCGTCAACCGGTTGATCACGGATAAAGCGGTCTTTGATTTCACGGAAGCCGGGATGGTCTTGATTGAGACATTGGATGGACTCACAGTCGAAGACATCCGCAACGTGACGGAAGCGGACTTCACTGTCAGTCCGGAACTTGAACGCATCAGCATAGGGGAGTGAGTCGAATGGTCAATGGAGATATCGTCCTTGTGACGGGAGCAGGAAGCGGGATCGGGCTTGAAATCTCGACAGCCTTCGCAGAGGCAGGCGCGAAGGTCGTCATTACGGACGTCAATACGGAAGCAGCTGAAAAAGCAGCGAAGTCGTTACAGGGAGCGGGACATGATGTCATCGGACTGACGTTGAACGTGACGGATGAAGCGCAAGTTCAGTCAGTTTTTGCCGAGACAATCAAGCGGTACGGCCGACTTGATGTCCTGATCAATAATGCCGGTTTACAGCACGTCTCACCAATCGAAGACTTCCCGACAGAGAAGTTCGAACTGATGATTAAAATCATGCTGACGGCTCCGTTCATTGCGATTAAACATGCGTTTCCGCTCATGAAGGAGCAAGGATACGGCCGGATCATCAACATGGCATCGATCAACGGCTTGATCGGCTTTGCCGGAAAAGCGGCCTATAACTCGGCAAAACACGGTCTGCTCGGTCTGACGAAAGTCGCGGCACTGGAAGGGGCGGAACACGGCATCACAGTCAACGCCTTATGCCCGGGGTACGTCGATACACCGCTCGTTCGCAATCAGATGGCGGATCTCGCGAAAACACGACAGGTCGAATTGGAAAAAGTCCTCGAAGACGTCATCTATCCGCTCGTTCCGCAAAAACGATTGCTTGCCATCGAGGAAATCGCCGATTATGCGTTATTCCTCGCAAGCCGCAAAGCAAAAGGGATTACGGGACAGGCCAATGTCTTAGACGGCGGTTATACGATTCAATAAGGGGGAAATCAGCATGAGCGAGCAAGTTGTCATCGTCAGCGCGTCACGAACGGCAATCGGCAGTTTTAACGGCAGTTTAAAGGATGTCCCGGCAACGAAGCTCGGCGCAACGGTCATCCAAGCGGCGCTCGAACAAGCGAATGTCGCACCGGACCTCGTCGAGGAGGTCATCATGGGCAACGTTCTTCAGGCGGGACTTGGACAAAATCCGGCCCGTCAGGCGAGTCTCCTCGCAGGTCTTCCGGAAACGGTTCCGGCCATGACGATCAATAAAGTCTGCGGCTCCGGGCTGAAGGCGATTCACCTCGCGTTCCAAGCTATCAAGTCCGGCGAGGCCGACATCATCGTCGCCGGCGGGATGGAAAACATGAGTCAGGCACCGTACGTGTTAAGCGGTGCCCGGACCGGCTTACGGATGGGAGACCAGCCGCTTGTCGATACGATCATCAAAGACGGACTCGAATGTGCCTTCAATGACTATCATATGGGAATCACGGCGGAAAACTTAGCCGAGCAATATACGATTTCCCGTGAAGCACAGGATCAGTTCGCAGCGTCAAGTCAACAAAAAGCGGGACATGCCATCGAAGCGGACCGGTTCCAAGCGGAAATTACACCGGTCGAGATTCCGCAGCGCAAAGGCGAACCGGTCGTGTTTGCACAAGACGAGTTCCCGCGTGCCGGAACGACAGCGGAATCACTTGCCCGCTTGCGTCCGGCCTTCAAAAAAGGCGGTACAGTGACAGCCGGCAATGCATCGGGTATCAATGACGGAGCGGCAGCAGTCGTCGTCATGTCGGCCCGGAAGGCGAAAGAACTCGGTCTGACACCACTTGTCGAAATCGTTGCGAACGGTACGTCCGGTGTTGACCCGAGCATTATGGGAATCGGTCCCGTCAAGGCCGTCGGACAGGCGTTACGAAAAGCGGGTCTCGAACTGGATGCCATCGACGTCATCGAGGCGAACGAAGCGTTTGCTGCCCAATCGCTTGCAGTTGACGCAGAACTTCAGTTTGATCCGGCAAAGTTGAACCGAAACGGCGGGGCGATTGCGCTCGGTCACCCGATCGGCGCCAGTGGAACACGGATCATGGTGACGTTGATCCACGAGATGTTACGGACCGGAGAAAGCCATGGTCTCGCGACACTTTGCATCGGGGGCGGCCAAGGAATTGCGACGATCGTCAAGAAGTATGAAGGATAATCAAAGCTATTGAATGCTGGAAATACGACCCTGGACTTTACGTTCAGGGTTTTTCTGTTTTATTTTCTGAATGATTTACTTAATTAGAGAAGTGACGCGGGAAAGAAAAAAAGCACACGACATGACAAAAACAGATAGCTTACGGTAAAATGAAACACGTTGCAAGGGAGGGTGTCAGATGATTTCATTACAGAATGTCAGTAAAAGTTTTTCCGGACAACCGGTCATCCAGTCCGTCGCCCTCTCGATTGAACAGGGCGAGATGCATGGCATCATCGGTGCGAGCGGTGCCGGGAAATCGACGTTACTCCGGCTGATGAACCTGCTCGAACGGCCGGATACCGGGCGGGTCGAATTTGACGGGATGAATTTAACAAACCTGTCGAACCGACAGCTGCGGCAGACCCGGCAAAATATCGGGATGATTTTTCAAGACTTTAATCTGATCGGAAACAAGACGGTCGAACAAAACATTGGTGTTTCACTTGAACTCGCCCGTGTCAAAAAACGAGAGCGGGCGGACCGGATTCAGGAGTGTCTCCGGTTTGTCGGACTGGAATCCTTTGCCCGGAAGTATCCGTCCGAACTGAGCGGAGGGCAGAAGCAGCGTGTGGCGATTGCCCGGGCGCTCGCCAACCGCCCGCGCGTTTTGCTGTGTGACGAACCGACGTCTTCGCTCGATCCGAGTACGACGTCGGAAATCTTACGCGTGTTGCAGGATATCAATCAGACACTCGGGGTGACGATCGTACTTGTCAGTCATGAGATGCAGGTGATTCAAAGCATTTGCAACCGGGTCACGATCATGGCAGACGGGCGGATTGAAACGACGATCGCGACCGAACCGGCGGGAATCACGGAAATTACGAGTGATGCCGGTTGGTTCCTGACCCAATTGACGGAGCGGAGGGATTCACATGCCTGATATCGTGCTCGAATATGCGGCGGAAATCAGACTGGCGATCGGACAAACGTTCGTGATGGTCGGAATTTCGATTCTCGCGGCAGTTCTCGTTGGTTTACCGCTCGGAACCTGGCTCTATCTGTCACGTAAAGGGCAGTTGCTGTCGAACCGGTTCGTCTTTTCAAGTTTGAACTTACTTGTCAACACGATCCGTTCGTTTCCGTTTTTACTGCTTGTCGTCTTTTTGATTCCGTTTACACGGATCATCATCGGAACGGCGATCGGAACGGCAGCAGCGACCGTCCCGCTTGCTGTCATTGCGATCGCCCATTATTCGCGGCTCGTCGAACAGTCGCTGCTTGAAGTGCCGAAAGGTGTCGTCGAGGCCGCCGTCTCGATGGGGGCTTCGACACGTGAAGTCGTCCTGAAGTTTTTATTCGTTGAAGCCCGGTCCGGTCTTGTGCTTGGACTGACGACGTCGATCGTCAGCTTCATTTCGTATTCGACGATCATGGGGGTTGTCGGGGGCGGAGGAATCGGCGACTTTGCTGTCCGATACGGTTACCAACAGTTTCAGACGGAATTGATGCTCTATATGATTTTGATTATGGTCATCCTGGTGCAATTGATTCAATTTACCGGGACGACCGTAGCACGCTTGCTCGATAAACGTTAACCGAAAGTAGGAATTCAAGATGAAAAAAATCATGGTATTACTCAGCGTTGTTATTCTGGCACTGGCCGGATGCGGGAACGCGGACAAGAATGACGAACAGGATTCTGCGGAAAAAACGGAGACGTTAAAAGTTGCGTCACTGATCAAACCGATGACGGAAATTCTTGATCTCGTTAAACCGGAACTGAAAAAAGAGGGCGTTAATCTGGAAGTCGTTGTCCTCAGTGACAACGTGCAGCCGAACAGTGCCCTCGCAGCAAAAGAAGTCGATGCGAACTTCTTCCAACACGTCCCGTACATGGAAGAGTTCAACCGCAACAACAAAGCCAATCTTGTTCCGATTCAACCGATTTACTTTGCGAACTACGGTTTGTACTCAAAAGAGTATAAAAAGATGGACCAATTGCCGAAAGGCGCTGTTATTGCCGTCGCAAATGACGTCTCGAACATCGACCGGTCGCTCGCTCTGCTCGCACAGCATGATGCGATCAAGTTGAAAAAGAAAACCGGTCCGTACTACACGATGAAAGACATCACGGAAAACAAACGTAACTTTAAGTTCAAGGAAGTGGATTTGCTGATGCTCGCCCGCCTTTATGATGATGCGGATGCGGTCATCATGACGCCGGCCTATGCTTCACCGCTCGGTCTGACTCCGAAGAAAGATGCCCTTGTGACGGAAGGCGTCGAAAATGACTTTGCGATCACGCTCGTTGCCCGGAAGGACAATCAGGATTCAGAAGCGATTCAAAAGCTTGCGAAAGCAATGACAAGTCCGAAAGTCAAAAAGTTCCTCGAAGACAATTATGACGAAACGGCGATTCCGGCCTTTAAATGAGTGTTCAGTTGAAAAAATCAAAACCATGATTCGCCTGTCTGTTTTAGAGACATGCGAATTGTGGTTTTTTGTCATCAGTATATCGGAATTTTGCCTAACGGATCGTCAATTTCTTCGCATAGCTACTTTTCTCTAAAATATCAGTCGGTGACATCCGGGTCCACTCGGCAACGGGAACATCAGGATTTTTCTGGATGAAGTCCGTCATGATCATATAGCCGAGCGTATATTGAGCAAGCGGCGGAATGTCTTTGTCATAGTTGCCGTATCGTAAATCGTACGCATCCACGTTATGGTTGTTGATCTGTGTCAACAGATTTTCCAGCGTATGATCGAGAAACGGTTCGGTCGCTTCCGATTTCCCTTTTGGATAGACCTGCGCAGCAAACATGTCCGCTTCACCTTCCAAGAGGATACTGTTGAACACCGAGTCATGCGTGTTGCTTTCAAAAGCGACGGTATGGTGGTATTCGTGGGCGATGGTATTCGCCAGTGTGTCTTTTGAAAAATCTTTTGCTAAGTAAAGGGTGAACATGTTTGTCCCGGAGGCAAAACCGGTAGCACCGCCGTGACGTTGAATATCAGCCGCATTATGAATCTCATAAGGCGCGACGAAGACTGTCAGCTTATCTGTTCTTGGCAGTGCTTTGATTGAGGTCTGAAGGCTTTTTTTAATCTGTTGATGAATGGAATCCTGGTGTTTTTTTAAGTAGGCAATCGTTTTGTTCAGTTCTTCTGCATTGTCGGTAGGAATTTCTAAAATACGCCGGTCCTGATAGGTAGGTGTCAGTTTTTCCTTCTCAATCCACTTATCTTTCACGTCTAAAATGTGTTTTTCAAACAGGGCATCGTTCTCGGTCGGCTCTTTTAGCGTTGCATCGACATACGATTGATACGCATCGTAAAGCGGAATGATTTTTATCGTCTGTTCATCCTGTTTGAATGTCAGTCCCGGTGGTTTTGCTTTTTCGGCTTCCGGTGTGTTGGAACAGCCGGCGAGCAGACTTACTAACGTCATGCCAATCAACAATCGTTTCATAAAACCCCTCCTATCAACCAAATATACCACAATTATCCATACAGGAATCGGAGACAAAAGGTTCCTCTTTTCTGAACTTAGTCAGATGAACTTATGTTACCGATTACATCGTTCAAGCGCATCAGCAGTCATTTTTTAAGAAAAGAGTGAAACAGCAAGGTTTTTTGAGAAATGTCAGAATATTCACCAGATAAACTCCTGGCACGAGGTCACAGACCTGTGTTATCCTTTCGAACGAAGTACCTGATTCGTTGATAAAACATGAATCAGGTCGTAATTAAATCGTGGGGGTTTCTTATGTCTAAAACAGTTCCAACATCCTTTATCGTCGTCATCGGTATGATGCTGTTTGCCTTGTTTTTCGGAGCAGGCAATCTGATTTTTCCACCGATGCTCGGACAAATGGCGGGAGAAAATGTCTGGATTGCCAATGCCGGGTTCCTGGTTACAGGCGTCGGCTTACCGCTGCTTGCGATCTTAGCGTTTGCTTATTCCGGAGAAGCGGATTTACGGGCGATGGCGTCGCGGGTCCACCCGGTCTTCGGTCTTGTCTTTGCCATCATCTTGTACTTAGCGATTGGTCCATTTTTTGCGATTCCGCGCGCTGGAACCGTTTCCTATGAAATCGGGATCAAACCATTTTTCGGGGAAGGCGCATCGTCGACACCGTTGCTGATTTTTTCGATTCTGTTTTATACGCTTGCCTGCCTGTTGTCGCTGAATCCGACAAAAATCGTGGATGTCGTCGGGAAAATTTTGACACCGATCAAGATTACATTCATCGGGCTGTTGATTCTCGTTGCCGTCATTAAGCCAATCGGAAGTTTTCAGAATCCTTTGACGACGTATCAGCACAACGCTTTTTTTAATGGTTTCCAGGAAGGCTATTTGACACTGGATGCCCTCGGAGCGTTTGTATTTGGTATTATCATCATCTCGGCGATCAAGGAAAAAGGGGTCACGTCGAAAAAACAATTGCTCATTATTTGTTCGAAAGCAGCCCTGATTGCGGCAAGTTTGCTGGCCGTCACCTATTCGGCCCTTGCCTTCATGGGGGCTTCCAGTGTCTCCAAAATTGGTCCGCTGACGAACGGAGCGGAAATCCTGTCAGCGGTGTCCGACTATTACTTCGGCGCATACGGTTCGGTTTTACTTGGACTGATGATCACGGTTGCGTGTCTGACGACGAGTGTCGGACTGATTACGGCCTGCGCCTCGTTCTTCGCGCTATTGTTACCAAAGATTTCGTACGTCAAGTGGACGATTGGACTGTCGATCTTCAGCGCGCTCGTTGCCAACATCGGTCTGACGCAGTTGATCGCGATTTCAAAACCGGTTCTGCTGACACTTTATCCACTGGCAATCTGTCTGATTTTCCTGACGTTCCTGCATTCCGTTTTTAAAGGAAAACCGGCGGTCTACCAGGGAGCGATGTGGATGACGTTTGCCGTCAGTCTGTTTGATGGACTGAAAGTGGCAGAAGCACCGGTCGGACCGGTCTTGCGCGTTTTTGAAAACGTGTTGCCGTTCTTCTCCGTCGGACTCGGTTGGGTCGTTCCGGCCATCATCGGAGCCATATTAGGCGGATTATTCGGGCGGAAAAAAGCCTACCGGCCGGAACAGTCACGCGTTGCTTGAGCAAAGATATTAATCCTATGGATGTTAAGCTGTTTCGATCTTGAATCGAAGCAGCTTTTTTGCTGTCTGTCACATCATCATCGATGGAAACAAATTGGAATGGTATTGACAAAAGGAGGAGGAACGATGATATAGTATTGTTGCAAATGAGATTCATTATCAATTAAAAGGGAGTGGTTTTTCTGTTCATCCAACTTAAAACAATCCGGGTGGAAACCGGTCATGCGGAGTCGATGATTGAACGATTCGCAGGCGAAGGCATCATCGAACAACAACCCGGCTTCATCGATCTCAGTGTCCTGCAAAAAAAGCGGACGCGGGGCGAGGAAGAAGTCATCGTACTGATTCGCTGGGAGTCGGAACAGGACTGGAAAGCGTGGGAGACGAGTGACGTCCATCTTGCAGGTCACCGTGCACGTCGTGGTCAACCGGTGCCGTCGTTCATTTTAGGAAGTGACCAGCAGTATTACGATGTTCTGGGTCAAAAAGGCAAACGCTGAGAAAAAGACCGATCCGTCCACTTGCGGCGAATCGGTCTGCCTTTATTTTCGGAACAATAACACGATGAAATAAGGTGCGCCAAGGATTGCGATGACAATCCCGACCGGAATGTCGGCCGGAGCAAGCAGGTTTTTCCCGATCAAGTCTGCGAGCAACACCAGCAGGCTGCCGAGCAGGGCAGCGACCGGAATCAGACTGTAATGGTTCGGTCCGACAAGACGCCGGGCAATGTGCGGGGCGAGCAGACCGATAAAGGAAATTCCGCCACCGGCAGCGACGCAGGAACCGGCAAGTGCGGCAGCGATCAATAAGATCCGTTTCCGTGTCTGTTCGACTCGGAGTCCTAACGTTTGCGGGAGCGAGCCGCTCAGTTGCAACAGATTCAACGGTCGGCTGTGTAAAAAGGCAAGCGGCACCAAACAGACGATCCAGGGTGCAAGCGTCAAAACGGATGACCAATCCGCCTGCCAGATGCTTCCGGTCAACCAGACCGTCGCCTGCTGAAAATCGCGCGGATCCATCTTCAACTGAAAAATGATCAGGAGGGCGCCGCACAGGGCGTTGATTCCGACGCCGACCAACAACAGACGTTCCGGTTGGACTGCTTTTCCCGCTAATCGGTAAATCGTCCAGGCGACAAGCGTCGCACCGACAAAAGCGACGAACGGCAGAACCGGAAGTTGATGTGTAGCGGAGCGAAAGAAAAACAGTGTCAAGACAACGAACAATCCGGCACCGGCATTGATTCCGAGAATGCCGGGATCGGCGAGGGCATTGCGTGACATCCCTTGAAGTAGTGTCCCGGACACTGCTAGTCCGGCACCGATCAACAATGCGAGTAACATCCGCGGTAACCGGAGATCGATGAGAATCAGCCGTTCAGATTCCGTTCCTTGTCCGATCAACGTTCGGCCGATCGCGCTAAACGAAACGGGAAGAATCCCGGTCGACAGACTGTACACAAATGTCAAAATGAGCAGACTACATAAACAAAACAGCGTCAATCGCGCCTGTTTTACCGCATGCCAGACATCCATCAGACGGACAACTCCTTTCGGCGGGCGAGATAAAGGAAGTAGGGTACTCCGACCAGGGCGGTGACAGCTCCAAGCGGAGTTTCGAACGGCGGATTGATCATTCGTGCCAGCAGGTCGGAAGCAATCAACAACGTCATGCCGAGCAGGGCGCTGACCGGCAGCAACAGGTAATAGTTCGTCCCGACTAAAAAGCGACTGATATGGGGAATGATCAAGCCGACAAAGCCGATGACACCGGCGACCGACACGGCAACACCGGCAAGCAGGACGATGCTGCAAAATCCAAGCAGCCGGACTTTCGTCAACGAGGACCCCAGCCCGGTCGCAACATCTTCTCCGAGCAAGAGGACGGTCATGCTGCGGGCGATATGTAAGGAAATGAGGAGTCCAAGCAGGACGACCGGAAGCAAGACCAACACGTGCGCCCATTTTGCCCCGGATAACCCGCCGGCATACCAAAAGCTGAGATCTTGGGCGACTTGGTGAAACAGGGTGATGCCGGTCGACAGAGCGCTGAATAAAGCACTCAGTGCCGCACCGGCTACGGTCAACGTGACCGGTGAAAAGCGTCCGCGGGCAAATACTGTGATCAGCAAAATGACAGCTGTCCCAAGTGCGGCGCCGCCAAACGAAAAGGCAAGCGAAGTCACAAATGAATGCTCCGAGACAAAGGCCAGCGACAAGGCGACTCCAAGTCCTGCTCCGTGGGTGATGCCAAGCAGGGAGGGGTCAGCCAGCGCATTCCGGGTCAACCCTTGCATCATCGTCCCCGACAGCGCCAAAGCAATACCGACAAGCCCGGCGCAAATCAGACGCGGAAGCCGGACTTCTTGAACGAGTTGATGCTGCAGATTACCGGCGTCAAAGGAATGAAACGAGGCAAGGACGGTCGCCCGGGAAATCGGCACGGCACCGTAAAACAAGGACAGTGTACTTAGTAGCGTGAGCAGTCCAACCGTGAGAGCAACAATCGTCAGGATTGAGCGTGGTCGAACGGATGTAGTCATAGACGTCTCTCCTTTTTAATTGAGAATCAGATTCATTATCAACGCGATTAAACGTACATCGAAGACCAATTTTTTGTCAAATGTTTTTTTAGGGAGTGGGCAGGATGGAGTTACAGATTAAACCGTTACCAATCAAGAAGCACTGGTTGCTTGAAGGCGATAGGCGATCAGTCAAGCCGGGACTGGTCATCGTTGTTGCAGGGAGCGGATTTTTATACAGCAACCGGCACCGGTTATACCCGGGCGATGCCGTCTGGATCGAACAAATCGACGAAGTATTGCCGGCTGCAAAAGAGACTTGTTTGTTCTACCACCTGATGTTGACGGGACACCGGTGTGCTCTGTATCGGCAAGATGCAGACATCCTGCATGACTGGTTACGGCAACTGCATGTCAGCCCGACTTCGGAACAGGAAGGGTTGACTCAACTACGAATTCTGTATCAACTGCTTGAGACATTGAACAGCGAACAGGAAAATCATGTGTTTGAGGAAGTGGTCGCTTCGTGGCTGAAGGACTTGTCGATGAAAAGGTCCGTCCATGAGCTGGCGCTTGATCTCGGAATGTCGGTACCGACATTTAACCGGCTGTTCAAAGAGCGGTATCACGCCACACCAAAAGAATATGTGACGCAAATGCGGATTCGCACGGCAAAAGAGTGGATGCTCGCTTCACACGAGATGACGTTGGCGCAAATCGCACAAAAAGTGGGGCTGCAGGACGAATTTTACTTCAGCCGCCTCTTCAAAAAACGGACCGGTCTGTCGCCGACCCATTTTTTACAACGGATTACGCCCCGGATCGGCATTGCCAGCCGCCTCTTGTTGCAGGATCATCTGTTGGCACTTGGTCTGCAACCGATTTTGGCACCGAGTTATCCGACGGAATACGGAGCAAGCGGATTACCCGTGTTTTTGACCGGACTGGACGGAACCCGGTTGTACGACGCGAATCAACCGCTTCAGCGGGAATGGTTCGAGACGACGGCACTGGATTTGATTATCAAGACACCGAGTTTAGAGAAGGGACAGGATATCAGCTGGTTGCCGGCTGACCATGTCCTTGAACTGCCGCATCAAACCTGCTGGAGTGAATATCTCCGACTGATTGCCGTAGCGACGAATCGGGAAGACCGGCTCGAGCCGATCGTCGCGCAGATTACAGCGCTCGAACAAACGGTCAAGGAACGTTTGGCGTGGAACAAGACCGGAACATGGGCTGTCGTCTGGATTCGACCGGACGAGGTGCGTTTATACGGGATGAAGCAACATACGATGCTTGATTTTTTATTTCATGATTTGGGTCTGAAACCGGCACCGGGATTACCTGAAGCCATTTATGAGATTGTCACGCTGGAGACGTTACAACGAGTTGATCCCGAAAACCTGTTGATCTTATGGAGTCAACCGGTTGATGTCGAGCGGATTCAGCAAGAATCGACATGGCAGACCTTGCAGGCGGTCAGGCGCCATCAAGTCTATTATCCGGACAGCGTTGATTGGGATCCTTGGGGACCACTCGGACGCACCCACATGCTGAAGCAATTGTTAGACTATATTGAAAATGAACCACGCTTGATTTGTCCATGAAAGTTGATTGGTTCGTCCATGTTGCTCTTTAGTGATAATGATTATCATTACTAATGAAGAACGAGAGTGAGAGGGGAAAAGAACCACATGAAAAAAATCATCAGTGTCACATCCGTCCTCGCGACGTGTGTTGTATTAGCCGCCTGTGGAGGCGAGGCCAGCGAACAACCGACAAAAAAAGCAGCTGCCGTCCACACTGTTGAACATATTTTTGGAAAGACAGAAGTTCCGAATGATCCGAAAAAAGTGGTTGTCCTGTCACACGTCTCATGGGAAGGGTCGCTCGTCTCCGTCGGTGTCAAACCGTATGCCGTGATGGCGTACGATAATGAGTTTCCACCACACTTGACGAAAGAACTCGAAGGAACGAAGGCGTTGCCGTACGCCGACGAAATCAATCCGGAAGAAATCGTCAAACTGGATCCCGACTTATTAATCATCAGTGACCGGTACAAACCGCTGTATGACAAACTGGCGAAAACGATCCCGACGGTCGCCGTCGAGGTGGGTGGTGACTGGAAAGAAGATCACCTGAAAGTCGCGGAAGCGGTCAACAAGAAAGAAGAAGGACAGGCAGTCATCGATGACTTGGCGAAAGAAGCAAAAGACATCGGTCAACGGATCAAGGAAAACGTCAAGGACGAGACCTTCATGGCGGTCTCGGTCAACAAAAAAGATATTCGGGTCTACGGTCTGACGAACCACGCGACGAACTCGCTGTTGTTTGATGATATCGGGCTGACACCGACGAAAGGTCTGCCAAAAGATTTCGGGGAAAACATTTCGATTGAAGGACTGGCGAAATATAATCCCGACCACATCATTGATCTGTCGTACTTCAACAGTGGACCGTACTACGATGAAGTGACGAACGGCAAGGTCTGGAAAGGGCTGACAGCAGTCAAAAAAGATCAAGTCCACCAATTGTCGACGACGTGGGGCTTCTGGGATCCAATCGAACGCCAAAAAGGATTAACAGAACTGGAAGACGTCTTATTGAAATGACCAGTTGAAGAGCAGGAGAAAGAACGGGGAAACCCGTTTTTCTCTTTTTCAACAGTGAGAATGATTATCAATTGTTAAAAGGAGTGTGACAGTCATGACGACACGTACAGAACGAACCGAAGAGATTGCAACCCATGCAACGCTCCAAGCATTCGGCAACAGCTACCTCCGTGAAATCGACATGATCGAGTGGTTCATTCCAACAGAAGAGGAGAACATCTGGTTCGGTGAGACAGCCTGCCGGATCGACGTCGGGACCATCTACGTCCTTGAAATACGACGCCGTTCACGGATCGGGCGTCACGAAATCGGACGGATTTACCGGCAAACGAGCTGCGGATGGACAGAGGAAGCACCATTGACGTTCATCATTGCCTGTTGCCAACATCTGCAACGGCTTGCTCCCGGCGTAACGGATTTATTGTACCGGGTCCTCGACAGTCACCGGGGTATGTGTCAGGTCATTGCGCATGAGCTGAACGAGCCGATTTGCCCGGAGACGTTTCTTGAACACGAGCAGACGGTCCGGTTCGGACATTGGTTCCACCCGACGCCGAAAAGCCGGGTCGGCATGCATGACTGGGAGCAAGTCGCGTATGCACCGGAATTCAGGAATGGGTTCCAACTCGATTATTTTGCGGTTAATGAGTCCCTGTTGACGGAAGCCAGTGCGACGGATCAATGGATCAGTGAACAGATGCGGAAGCAACTCGGATCAGCAGTGGCACTGTCAGCGTCAGAACGTCTGTTACCCGCGCATCCTTTACAGGTGCAACATCTTTTGTTGCAACCGACCGTGCAACAGTTGCTCGCGACGAACCAACTCCGCCATCTCGGCCGACTAGGTCCGACGTACTTCGCGACATCCTCGATCCGGACGGTCCTGCAAGCAGATCGGTCGCACATGCTGAAGTTTTCGATTCCGGTCCAAGTCACCAATTCGCGCCGGGTCAATAAACGGCACGAACTGACTGCGGGACTCGTCATGCGGCGTCTCGCCGAACACATTTCGTTTCCGGACGGCTTTTCGATTACCCATGATCCGGCATACGCAACGGTTCAGACCGGTGCAGACGAGTCCGGTTTTGAAGTCATCTACCGCGAAGCCCAAGGAGATGCAATCAACGTCGCGGCACTCGTTCAGGAACCGCTCGATCAAGAACCGTCCGTCTTGGCAGCGCTCGTCTTGAAGTCAAAGCGAGCGGATCAATCGCTGCCTCAAGCGGCCCGGGACTGGTTCGAGACGTATATCGAACTGACACTCGGTACCTTGGTCGAGTTGTATGAAGACTACGGGATTGCGCTCGAAGCGCATCAGCAAAACAGTCTGATCCGGTTTGAACAGGGGCGTCCTGTCAGCTACCAGTTTCGCGATAATCAAGGCTATTATCTCGCCCGTTCGAACAAAAACCAGCTAATCCATCTGGAAGCCGCACTGGCAGAAGCACCGGAATTGTTCTACGACGAGTCGACAATCAAGGAGCGGTTGACGTATTACATGATCTGGAATCACTTGGCCGGTCTGATCCATCGGTTTGACCGCGACGGCTTGCTTGCGGAATCAACGATGCTCGAGTGGGTCGGAACGTGGTGCGATCAAAAAAGTCAGATTTTATCGGGACGCGGCAAGGATTGGCTCGAATATGTCCGTTCCCGGCCGACGTTACCGTATAAAGCGAACTTGTTGACACGGCTTCATGCGCTCGACGAACTCGAAGTCAGCGGCGAGCGGGTGATCTTCATCGAAATCGACAATCCATTACACCGGGAGGTCCGCCATGCGAACGACGAACGAACAACGTGTCTGCAAACAACTTCTTGAAGCCATCCTGTTTGAGCGGATCGAACCGTTCATCGAACACCGGCGACAGGGACAGACGACGTTTCGTTTTGTCCGTCCGTCGTATGAACTGACAGTCGACGGCAAACGGGGAGCGTTTGACCGCGTTTGGCTCGACATCGAGACGGTCGTCTTGACGCGGGGAAATCACGAGCAATCTCCGACGCTTGAGCACATCATGGACTGTTTTCAACTCGCGGAGCCGCTGCGGTTGGAACTGCGGCAGACGGTTCAGTTTGCCGACGCGTGTCCGACATTTCCCGAGCCGCGGACGCACTTGTCCTACGAACAACTCGAACAAGCATTGGTCGAAGGGCACCCGTATCATCCGTGTTTTAAGTCCCGGATTGGCTTTTCGCGTGACGACCACTCGCGCTATGGACCGGAAGCAGGGCAACGTTTCCGATTGCACTTTGTTGCCCTCCCAGTGTCGATCGTTCATCAACAACGCATGGATGGTGTGATGGAGCAGACGTTTGGGCACGAGACATATCTCCGGTTGCAGGAAAAGTTAAGTTCTGCGGTCGACGATCCGACCGGTTATCACGTTCTGCCGGTCCACCCGTGGCAATGGCAACACGTCGAAGCGGATGTCCGCACGTCCGGCGGCATCGATCTCGGGGAAGCCGGTCCCTTGTTTCAAGCAACGCAGTCGATCCGGACCGTCTTTCAACCGGATGCGCCGACGGTTCCGCACATCAAGCTTCCGCTCGATTTGATGCAGACGTCCTCACGACGGACGTTCACCGTTCCGAACATCGTCGCAGCACCTGTGTTGTCCGACTGGTTGGTCGACCGGACGCAAAAACTGCCGGTGACCGTGCTCCGGGAATTCGCCAGTCAAGTCGTGGAGACGACAGACGGCAACTTGTCGGGACGAATCGGCTGTTTGTACCGGGACAATGTCTTGGCGGCTGTGTCACCGGACGAAACGGTCATTCCGTTGACGGCACTTGCCCTCCGCGAAGAGAACGAGACTCTGTTTCTTGAACCATGGTTCAAATCATACGGACGGGAGCGGTGGCTGAAACAGTTTCTGACCGTCTATTTGGAACCGGTGTTCCGGCTGCTCATTGAAGAAGGAATCGCGGTGGAGGCGCATGCCCAAAATGCTTTGCTTGTCTTGAAGGACGGTTGGCCGACGCGGCTAATGTTACGGGATTTTCATGACAGCGTTGAATTTGTCCGTTCCTTTGTCCAATGTCCGGAAAAGATTCCGACGTTCGATACGCTGCATCCGGCCTTTCGCTCAACGACTAATCTGTACTACGAGATGGACCAGGTCGAAGCGTTACGCGAGCTGGTCGTCGATACGGTGTTTGTCTTTCATCTGACGGAGTTGTCGCATCAGCTGAAAGAAACATACCAGCTCGACGAGACGACCTTTTTTTACTGGACCGCCGACATACTCGCTGGACTGAATTTGCCACCGGCTCGTCTCGAAGCGTTACAACTCGATACGCCGACTGTCTATACGGAGTCGCTTGTTGCGCGGAAATTCAACACGACGCAGTGCCGGCACCTGATCCGCAATCCTCTGCAATCTCAAACACCGAAAGGAAGCGAAACGCATGTTATACATTGAAGACACGTTTTATACAAAACAGATGCTGACCGATCATCCGGTCTGTCGACTCGATTGGCTCACGGATCCCGCACAGACCGTCGTTGCCGTCTGCGTCAAGGACACAGCGGCATGGATCGCGTTTTGTCTCTATATGAAACAGATGCACGGGACGGTCGTACCGCTCCATCCGGATTTGCCGGAAGCCGGAGCAAGACGTCTGGCGGCACAGGCGGGATGTGATTATTTGGTGTATGCCGATTTTCAACAGCCGATCCGTTTGGCGGCGTCAACGAATCGACCGGGCGGATTGATTCAGTTCAGCTCCGGCACGACCGGCGACGCAAAAGTCATTCACCGGACGTGGGCTTCGATTGACGAGGAACTGGCAGCCTATGGTCAACGTTTTCCGTTAACACCTACGACCGGAACCATCGTTGCCTGCCCGACGTCGCATTCATTCGGATTGATTTGCGGGGTCTTGGCGACACTTGCGCGCGGAGCGACACCGATTATCTTGGAAAACCTGTCACCGAAGCATATTTTACACGTCTGTCAGGCACATCCGAACGCCGTTTTGTATGCCGGACCGGGACTCGTCTATTTACTCAGCCAATTTAAGCAACAGCTGTTTGCGGTAATGATTTCCGGGATGACCTTGCCGACCGTCTGGTTTGAAGCGATTCGGGACGTAACGGATCATCTGTTGCAACAGTACGGCTGTTCAGAAATCGGCTGCATTGCCTTACATCCTGCTCCGAAATCAGCTCAAGCGATCGGCTATCCGTTGCCACATCTGACAATCCAGACCGGTACGATCGACGAGCCGGCCGAGTTAAAGGTGAAGGCAGGAGACCAGTGGATCGGAACCAAAGATTTAATGGGGCAGACGAGTACCGGCGAATTGCTGTTCCTCAGTCGTCTCGACGAAATGATCAATGTGTCCGGTCTATCGGTGTATCCTGCAGATGTTGAGGATGTATTGCTCCGTCATGATGCTGTCGAAGAGGCCGTCGTCTTCAAACGGACGGATCGTCTGCAGGGTGAACGTGTCTGTGTCCAAGTCGTCAGCTCGGCGACGGAAGACGCGTTGCGGACCTATTGTCGGGAACAGCTTGCACCACATCAATGTCCGTCGGATTGGGCGTTTGTGCCGGCCATTGAAAAGTTGCCAAACGGGAAAATCAGTCGCGTTCGTCTGGGGGTGACGTCATGAGTCCACTCCTTGATTACACGTCATTTTGTCAGATTGTTGAGGAACAGCTAGAAGTGACTATGGAACAACCAGTGACGGGAGGCGAACGGCTTCGGGACGACCTGCAGCTGGATTCGATGCGGCTGTTGCAATTGCTCGTTCATCTGGAACTTGAACACGGGTATGTCCTGGCTGATGAACAACTTGCTCAACTGCCGCAGATGACGGTCGATCAGTTGCTGCAATCGTTGGTACAAAAGGAGGTCGTCTGATGATTAAAGTCCACTGTCTCGTCAGTTGTGTCTGTGAAGTCATCAAACGATCGGACGCCGACCATCGTCCATACTACTTTGGCATCTGGGACGCTGACTTTGCGTTAACGTCTGAGTTTGTCCTGTCCCACCATGCGGCACATATCAGTCATGAAGCGATGCTCGATTGGTACCGCTTGCTGTATGGAATCAACGTTCAGTCCTGGTACGATTCGTCCCGTTCGAAAGCGGCGAACCTCACCGTTCTGGAACAGTTCATGAAAACCAAACGACCGGAACAATCCGTCATTGTCATGCTCGACCTCGCCCGGTTACCGGAGCGGGAGAATAAATTCCATCACGAGGTCTTTCCGCATTACGTGATGCTCGAACCAACGGATGATGAAGACAGGTGGCGGATGCTTGATCCGGACTTCCGGTATGAAGGTGAATTTGATCGGACACGGATTCTTCAGGCGATCGATCAGCCGACCGTTGCCGGTGGCTTTTGGTTTGACGGGAGTCAGGTCAAATTGCCGGACACGGAAACCGTCTCCGCGTATTTCATGAGTGGTCTTAAGCGGCACCATCCATTGACGGAAGCGGTCGAACAGGTTATCTTGCACCATGCGTCGAGCCCGGAAAGGTTGCCGGATGCGTTAAAGCAACTGCCTGTCATCGCCATCCGCAAATACGCCTATGAGCACGCCTTTGCCTATTTTTATGAACGCTTGGGAATTGATTTAGTGGCGTCCGATTTTGACGACTGGTGTGACAAAATCGAGCGATTGGTCAATCAATATACCATCATTCAACACCGGGCGATTAAATACAGCATGACCCGCGACCGGACAGATTTACTGGATATCCAACAATGGCTCGTCGCACAAACGACGCTGGAAGATGACATCAAACGGCAGCTTGTTGATTTGTTCAGCCGATTTCAACAGAAAGAAGGGGAAACGGATGCAACTCGCACTTTGTACGATCAGCTACCGGCATCATCTACGGTCATTCGATGAATTGGTGAGGTTTGCCGCAGCAAACGAGTTTGAGGCGATGGATGTCTGGGGTGTTCATGCGAAGCATCTGGAGGAAGCAGACCTTGCCTTGTTACAAAACAGCGGAGTTCATGTCAGTATGCTCAGCCATTACCTGTCGTTTGACGCTCCGCTGTCGGTCTTGCTTGAACAAACGAAAGCCTTGTCTCGTCTCGCCCAGCGGCTCGGAACCCGGCGGATCCGGATTTTTGCCGGCCACAAGGCGAGTCATCAACTAACGGAGGCGGAACGGGCGCGACTTGTCTATCAATTGAGCGGCGTCTGTAAAGTCTTGGATCAGGCAAAACAGTTGGTGTTGCTTGAAATTCATCCGAATACGGCGGCGGATACAATCGAATCGACGGAGCGGTTATTGCACGAGGTCAACCATCCGGCCTGCCGTGTGAATTTCGATGTTCTCCATGTCGCTGAATCCGGTGCCGATCCGGTCGCAGCCTATCGCCGGATTGAGCCCGTCGTTGAACATCTTCATCTAAAAACGGTGGCGCGAGCGGATCAATTTAGCGTTTTTGAACCGGCGAATGTGTATGCAGCAAGCGGCTCACGGGACGGTATGGTGCCGTTGTTTGATGGAATCGTCGACTACGACAGGTTCTTTGAAGAACTCAGGCTGGCGTTAACTACAAAAACAGCGAGTCTCGAATGGTTCGGGGAGAACCCGGATGACCGCTTGGTGACAGACGGACGATTGGTACGTCAGAGTTTGGCACGACAGGTTCTGCAATTCACCTAATGTTCACGGCTCGATGTGTTTAGAGCACGGGGCGAAAAGGAAAGCAATATAATGTAAGTCATTGTTGATGGTCTCATTGAAAAAGAAAGGATGTTGAACATGTCAGAACGTGTTTTCATTAGTCCGGCAAAGTACGTCCAAGGAAAAAATGTCATTGATCGGCTTGGTACATACGTGAGCCCGATTGGTGATGTGGCCCTCGTCATCGCGGATGATGTCGTTTGGGGGATTGTCGAGGAACGTGTCCAAGCTTCATTTTCAACTGAAGGAATCAAAATCGAAAAAGCGGATTTCAGCGGAGAAGCCTCAAAACATGAGGTCGAACGGATTGCGACGCAAGCGAAAGACGCCGGTGTCAAGTTCGTCATGGGTGTAGGCGGCGGGAAAACGCTGGATACAGCCAAAGCCGTCTCCGACGAACTGCATCTGCCGGTTGTCATCGTGCCGACCATCGCTTCGACCGACGCACCGACGAGCGCGCTGTCGGTCATCTATTCTGAAGACGGGATTTTTGAGAGTTACCGTTTTTACAACAAAAATCCGGATCTCGTCCTGGTCGACACGAAGTTGATCTCGGAAGCACCGGCCCGCTTCTTTGCCTCAGGTATCGCCGACGCACTGGCAACTTGGGTCGAAGTACGGAGTGTCATTGCCTTCGGCGGATCGACGATGGCCGGCGGACGGCCGACGATTGCGGCGGAAGCGATCGCGAAACGCTGCGAGGAAGTCCTGTTTGAGCACGGACGCCTCGCCTATGAGTCGGTCCAGGCAAAGGTCGTTACGCCGGCCCTCGAAGCCGTCGTCGAAGCGAACACCTTGCTCAGTGGTCTTGGTTTTGAGAGCGGTGGTCTTGCGGCAGCACACGCCATTCATAACGGTTTCACGGCACTCAATGGGGACATTCACCATTTGACGCATGGAGAGAAAGTTGCGTTCGGGACGCTCGTGCAACTGGCGCTGGAAGAACATCCGCAGGAAGAAATCGAACGATATATCGCTTTTTATATGGACCTTGGTCTGCCGGTCACACTGGAAGACGTTAAACTGAAAGATGCCTCACGGGAAGACATATTAAAAGTCGGACAGGCGGCAACAGCAGAAGGGGAGACGATTCACAGCGGTTTTGATGTCACGGCCGATGAAGTGGCGGATGCAATCATTGCAGCGGACCGCTATTCGAAAGCGTATCAGGCAAAGTTAAAGAACTGACGATACGTTGTATGGACAGTAAGTAAAAAAGACGATGCCCCATTAAAGGGAAGCATCGTCTTTTACTCTTTTAATTTAGAAGAACAGCCAACCTTAGTGAACGTGCGGCTTTTGTTCACCGTGACAGTATAGTTGATCTTCATGGTCATGTTGCGCGGTCTCGACTTGAATCGTCGAATGGGTGATACCGGCATGTTTTAGGTCGTGATCGAGTTGTTCACGGATTGACTCCGATTCGCGGACGGTCATATCGTCTTTGACGACGACGTGGCAGGATAACGCATTGTAACCGCTCGTAATCGACCAAATATGAAGATCATGCAGACCGAGGATCGCTTCATTTGTCTGAATCGTCGAAACTACTTGATTGATGTCGACATCGCTCGGTGTTCCTTCCATCAGGACGTGGACGGCGGCTTTCGTTACGTAATAGCCGCTGCGCAGAACGAGGATGGCGACGATGATACTTGCGAGCGGATCTGCCCAGCCCCAGCCGAAGAACATGATCAACAGGGCGGCAACGATGGCACCAATCGATCCGAGCATGTCACTTAAGACATGCAAGTACGCACCTCGCATGTTCAGATTGTCTTCGTGACCGCCGCCGCGCGTCATGATCCAAGCTACAATCAGATTCACAAGAAGTCCGAGTATACTGATGATCAACATCCCGGTCGTTGCGACAGCCGGTGGATCAACAAACCGTTGTACGGCTTCGACGAAGATATAAAGCGAAATGCCGATTAAGGCAACGCCATTGAAGATTGCTGCGAGAATTTCAAACCGTTTTGAGCCGAACGTCTTATTCGCATCCGGTTTTCGTGTTGAAAAGTGGAAGGCAGCGAGGGCAATCGCAAGCGAAATCGAGTCACTCAGCATATGACCGGCGTCCGATAACAAAGCCAGACTGTTCGTCCAAAATCCGCCGATCACCTCGACAATCATAAACAGCGTGATGATCATAAAGGACAGAAGCAATACTTTTTTATCAAATTAGGCGAGAATACGCCCACTTCTAAATGAAGTGAAAGTGGGAGATGAATCGCCGTCCTGCCTTTCGGGTATATTCCCTTTGAAGGAGGTGAAACATGGTGTTGAAGCACAAGGCCTACAAATTCAGAATCTACCCCACAAAAGAGCAGGAAATCCTGATCGCGAAGACGATCGGTTGTTCGCGCTTCGTTTTTAACCACTTCTTGGCGAAGTGGGAGGAAACGTACAAGACCACTGGAAAAGGACTGTCCTACGGTTCTTGTTCGAAAGAAATTCCTGTGTTGAAGCAGGAGTTCGACTGGTTGAAGGAAGTTGATAGTACATCTGTTCAGATTAGCGTCAAACATCTTGCCGATGCGTTTGATCGCTTCTTCAAGAAGCAGAATGAACACCCTCGATTTAAGTCAAAGCGTAATCCCGTCCAGTCGTACAAGACCAACATCCAAGGCAAAAACCAGCTTCCTGAAGTCTCCATTGGATGCAACAAGCTCAAACTTCCGAAGCTAAAATGGGTTCGTTTCGCCCATTCGAAACAGGTCACAGGCCGTATCTTGAACGCCACGATCCGACGTAACGCTTCAGGCAAATATTTCGTCTCCCTGCTCGTCGAGCAGGAGATCAACGAGCTGCCGAAGACCGGTTCATCTGTCGGCGTCGACGTCGGACTCAAGAACTTTGCCATCCTGTCGGACGGCACGGTCTACAAGAACGACCGTTACTTCCGTACGCTCGAGAAGAAACTGGCGCGCGAACAGCGCAAGCTCTCCCGGCGTCAACGCATCGCTTTGAACAAGAAAGTCACGCTTTCCGAGGCCAGGAACTATCAGAAGCAGAAGCGGAAGGTTGCCCGTATCCACGAGAAGATCGCCAACAAGCGAACCGACTTCCTGCACAAGGTATCGACCGAGATTGTCAAAAACCACGACGTTATCGGCATCGAGACCTTGCAGGTGAAGAACATGCAGAAGAATCGTAAGTGGAGCAAGGCCATCTCGGACGTCAGCTGGTCGGCGTTCTTCCGCATGTTGGAATACAAGGCGGGCTGGTACGGGAAGACCGTCGTGAAGGTCGGCAAGACCTTTGCTTCGAGCCAACTCTGCTCCAGTTGCGGCCATCAACACAAAGACGTGAAACATCTTGGCTTGCGGGAATGGACGTGTTCGAGTTGCGGGATCCACCATGACCGGGATGTGAACGCAGGACTGAATCTTAAACAAGAAGCCGAACGTATCTTCTTAGCTTCTTCAACCGTCGGGACGACGGGGTTAGCCTGATCAGGTTTCGACCGATTGGTCGGATCACTCAGGAATCCTCCACCTCTTAGCGTAGCGTAGGTGGAGGTAGTTCAATGTCGGTGTGATGATGATGATCATGATTATGTGCCATAAAGATACCTCCTGATACATTCAAATGTCTATTTGAATTATAGAATGCGAAACGTCTGTGGTCAATCGACGTATGTTTCATTTCCCACTGAGAGAAAAGAATGAAACGCGATCATTGGACGATATACGGTTGGATGAAACATCTGAAAAAAAAACAGTCCCTCACTTCAAAAGAAATGAGGGACTGTTCAAGTCGTTATAGATAGTTCAACGGATTGACGCTGCTTGCTGCCGATGTCGCACTGTAGACGTATGTTCCGCGATGCAGTTCAAAATGAAGATGCGTTCCGAACGCATTTCCTGTTTGACCGACCGTACCGAGAAGCTGTCCTTTTGAGACCGATTGTCCGACTGAGACCGATCGGCTGTTCATGTGGGCATAGAGACTCGTGAAGGAAGCGCCGTCGATCGAATGCTTGACCATGACATAATTGCCGTACGCACCTTTTAATTGAGAAGTGATGACTTTCCCGGCTGCCGTCGCATAAACCGGTGTGCCTTTCGGGGCACCGTAATCGATTCCGTTATGGAACGTATAGCCGTAGACACCGCTTGCTTGACCATATCCTTGCGTGATCGGTCCACTGGTCGGCGTGATGAAATCGTTTGAGGCTTTTGTTGCCCCACCCGAATTGGTTAAGCTCGTGACCGTATATTTTTTGACGTAATCGGCATGGACGAATCGTTTGTTACCGTTATATAAGAATTTAATCCAGTCTCCCGTCCGACCGAGGTAACGGAAGGTTTGTCCGCTGTTGACGGTCCCGACCTGGGAACTGCTTGTGGACGAACTGCTTCTGACGCGGAGATTATCGACCATGATTTTGATTTTATATGATGTCGTGACAGAATATTTTTTGACATATGTAGAAGAGACGTAGACTTTACGTGATCCGTACAGAATTTTTGTCCAATTTCCGGTCCGGCCCAAGTATTTGTATGTATCGCCTTTATCAAGACCTGTGATGATGCCGTATGTCGTCGCGGGACCGGTACGGGCACGCAATCCGTCGTTCATGACTTTAACCTTATAAAATGTTGCCGCATCAGCTTTTGGAACGGCATATGTCGAGAAACCGGCGATGGCAATAGCAGACACCGTCAGCGTAGTAAATAATTTTTTCAAATCAGTAAATCCTCCTTTGAATCTGTCGGACCTTGTCCGCGTATGTGGGTGGTGCAATATGTAATGTTGTTCTATGGAATTCTTAAATGAGTGTACCATTAGTAAAAATGTTTAAATATTACAATATTATTTCTATAATGTTTCGTTATTTTATATTATAGAGATTAGAAATTATGTTTTGCCTTATTTTAGGTTATTTATTTTTCAGACTGCCTTTGTCCAATTCATTGATTTGAATTGATTGAACGGGGCTTTTTTGAATTTATTCGGAAATCAGAACAATCAGTATGTTATGATGGTTTTTCCAATAATTAGAATGAATTTATTTCAGGCGACTTATTTTTAAAAAGGTTTAAAAAAACGGACACCCGTAAGAGGGTGTCCGAAGTAATCATAAAACGCTGAGCGGGTTGATCGTGTTGGCTGCTGATGATCCGCTGTAGATGTAACCGCCGCGGTGAAGTTCGAAGTGAAGGTGTGAACCGGTTGAGTTCCCGGTACTGCCGACGTTACCGATTTTCGTTCCTTTGGCGATTGACTGACCTGAATAGACCGAACGGCTGCTCAAGTGGGCATAGACACTTGTGTAGGTCAAACCATTCACTTTATGTGTCATCATGACATAGTTGCCGTATGCACCTTGGTAGCCGGATTTGATGACCTTACCGGAAGCAGTCGCACGGACCGTTGTCCCTGTTGCTGCTGCGATGTCGATGCCGTTATGGAACGTGTATCCGTAGCGGCCGCTTGCACTTCCGTATCCTTGCGAGACGCGTCCGCTTGTCGGACGGAGGAAACCTGTTGAGAAGGAAGCTTTTTTAGCTGTAGCCTGTTTGCCTGTGCTATATCGTTTTACATAACTGGAATAGACGTAGCGTTTTTTACCGCCGTACGAAATTTTCGTCCAGTTGCCTTTTTTACCATAGTATTTAAAGGTTTGTCCGGCATTGACGCCAGCGACGATTTTATATTTCGTGGAAGGACCGGTCCGGACACGTAATCCATCGGCCGTGACTTTGACTTTATAAGAAGAAGAGCTTGCAGCTTCAACTTTTCCTGTACCCGTGCTGGCAAATCCTGAAACGACGAGTGCGCTCATCGTGACGGTTGTTAAAATACGTTTCATGTAGTAGTTCCTCCTGATGTGAAAACAATTGACGGTCGATGATTGGTGACAGATCGTTGCTGTCTTGCTTAAAGTGTAAGGCTGTATATGAATACTGCGTCGAAGTAGTAAATTTGATAAACCGAGTATAGCATCGGTTGTTTTGAAAATAACATTTCAGTTTGATTGCTTAAATATAGGGAATTAATATATATTGTAATATATCGTTTTAAATAATTCTGAAATGCTGTCGTACCAGCGAAAATTTTATTACAGGTTATCTGTTTTTTTGACATAATTCTGATTGTGGGAAACTGTGAAAAAGTATGGGTCGATAACAAAAGGGAGGAAGATTACAAGATGGATATTAAATTTACCGTGGGACAGCAACGGTTTAACCACCGGGCCGCAGCAGTGATCGTCAAAGAAGGTCATCTGTTGATTCACAGAAATGTCCGGGATGATTTTTGGGCATTGCCGGGCGGACGGATACGTTTGATGGAATCAGGAGCAGAGGCGGTCATCCGCGAAATCAAAGAAGAGTTGGGTCTTGCGGCAGAGGTCAGCCGTTTTCTATCGGTTCACGAAAATTTTTTTACATATGATGAAATTTCTTTTCATGAAGTCGGATTTTATTATGAAGTAACCGTGTTGCATGAGATGACGGTCATGACTGAAGAATTTTTTGGGGTGGAGGGACAAGAATTAATGTACCGGTTTATTCCGCTTGAGGAGTTATCGACGGTCACCCTCTATCCCGTTCAGTTGCAGACGATGCTTGAAGCAGGGAAGTGGGATCGGTTGTTCCGGGACAATGAGAAAACGTCTTAATAGAAAGAAGAGCTGGCGCACACTATAGCGTCAGCTCTTCTTTTAGTTTCCGAGATCACGTGATGCTCTGCATCCGACCGTCAGTCGTTTGCGGATAGTAGTTCAATCGGTTGCTTAAAAATCTTTTGAAGCAGTGCAGAGAGAGCCTCCGACTGACATGTATAGTCATTTGAATAGATCGAAAAGGACCAGGCGTAAACTTCGGGCACAAAAAGTGTGACCGGTCGGTCGTCCCGGTGATCCACTGTGAACGTTCTGGAATCGCCTAAACTGTCTGCAACTAAAGCAACGACTTGAAGATTTGGGGCAGTCGAAAATAACGTAAGGTCGTCCATATTATGTGTGATCAATTCGATTAAGGGAAACGTATGAATCAAGTCATGGACGTCGCGTATATCGATCTGAACGTACAAATCGCCGTCTATGTCGGCTAAATAGTTGAGTGTTAAATGAGTATTCCGGCAATGGGTTGTCACATTTTCCTCCATTAATCTATGGAACCGCATATAGAAGTAGAGAAAATCGATGTTCACTTCCTCAAGTGTCGTCTGTAAAACATCTTCAAGAAATAAGAACTTTTTCGGGAAATCAACGAAGTAACAGTGTGTTAAAGGTTTTTGGCAATCGAACGGTACCCCTTTTTCTACTTCGGCATCATTCATTTTTTGTAAGCGGACAGGCATCAGGTGAACCTCCTTCTTTTCATCGCGATATCAACGATCGGATGACGTGCTCTGAAACCATTATTCGATGTTCAGTCGATTTGACCTGCTTTTAAAATATTTGAGATTATTTCTCGGAAAACGTTTATTGCGGTATGGCAAGGGAATGTTAATGAAGGTAGTCATTAAATATTGAAAAGGGGTTGGGTCATATGCGTGAGGAAGAATTAGAGCAGATGCATCAACAAGCACGGGGACAAACACAGGATCAACAACCCGGAATCGAAGCCGAAATGAATCCGGAACCGGTGTACGACGACCCGGAATACGTCGGATCAGGTAAGTTGAAAGGCAAAGTGGCGTTGATAACGGGCGGAGACAGCGGCATTGGGCGTGCCGTCGCGATTGCTTATGCCAAAGAGGGCGCAAATGTCGCCATCGTTTACTTGAATGAAGGACAGGATGCGGAAAAAACAAAACAGCTGATTGAAGGGTACGGTGTCAAAGCGTTGGCATTTGCGAAAGATGTCAGTCAACCGGAGAATGCCCAACCGATCATTGATCAGGTTATTCAAGAATTTGGTCAATTGAATATCCTGGTCAACAATGCCGGAAAACAGTTCCCACAAGACGATTTCTTGGCGATTACACCAGATCAGTTAAAAGAGACGTTCGAAACGAATCTCTTTTCGATGTTCTATCTGACGCAGGCTGCGTTACCGCATTTGAACAAGGAAGATTCAATCATCAATACATCGTCCGTCACGGCGTATCGCGGGGCACCATCACTAATCGATTACTCGGCGACCAAAGGGGCTATCACGACGTTGACCCGTTCGCTGGCATCAAACCTGATTGAAAAAGGAATCCGTGTCAACGCGGTCGCACCCGGACCGATTTGGACGCCGCTCATCCCAGCGACGTTCTCAAAAGAAAAAGTCGAAGCACACGGGGAAGACACACCGATGAAACGACGCGGACAACCGTCTGAAAACGCACCGGCATACGTTTATCTGGCGTCACGCGACTCAAGTTACGTCACCGGTCAGACGATTCATATCAACGGCGGCGATTTCATCACATCATAAGGAGGAAATAATCATGAAGAAAAATCCGAATGAATTTCCAGAACACGAACCGAATCAACAACCGGACGAAATTCCGACGACACCTCCGTCGGAGATTCCGGAGACGCCAGAGGAAGATCCGATCCGTCAACCAGAGCCGGACACGTTCCCGGAACCAACGGAAATTCCGGATACACCGCAAGAAGATCCAACACCCTACTAAACAAGACAGGCTGATTCTGGACACCGTTCAGAGTCAGTTTTTTTGTTTCGAATTTTTTTGCTAATTTTCAAATAATTTAGGAACCCTTACATTATCTTGAACGTAAAATAAGATAACAAAAGGGGGAATTACTCATGGACATTCTGTTAGCATTTTTAGCACTAGGGGCGGGGTTTTGGTTTTTCTACAGTTACTTACTCGGATTTCGAAACAAAAACATCACGATGACGTTTGATGATCGGTTTTACACGTTGGATGAACACGTCAAAGCGATTGAACATAAACTCAAACAAGACGGAAAACTTGTCGAATATTTAGGGGACCGCCGCTTTTTAGTAAACGGGAAACGATATTTGTTCGTTGAGCGAACTGTTCCGATGTCAGGCATTCCAGTCCAACAAACCATTTTAGAATTCCAAAAATAAGATTATTCATGCCGCCTCCCTAAGGAGTGCGGTATTTTAGTATGATTTCATAAACCACAAGAAAGGATGAAAACAGCTTTGGATAAATATTCTCTACAAGAATTTGTTCCGAAAAGAATAGAGTTTATAGACAAAATGATGGTAAGTCGTTTTCATGCCATTTCTGTCGATAAAAGCGACAAAAAAATTGCGAGGGTGATGGAGGATCCGTTCATACCTTCTTATGATACGATTTTCGGTGTGTATTGCATCTACAGAAAATCGGTATTAGATGTATTAAACGGCAGCATAGCATCGTTTAGCAGTTATGAATTTGAAACAGCATGTTCCTCGGACAAACTAATAATAGATAAAAATGTGGAAGATGTATTAGATTTTGCAACAGTGGTGATCATTGCTTCAGAAGATAAAAAATACATGTCTCACTACTTCATTGGTGGAAATTCTAAAAAACTCAACAGTATATTAAACGTTTGTTCAGGATTCCCAAAAGTGCGAATAAAAACTTTTTAAATCTTACCATTAACCGTTTTAAAGAAGACGTTAGTGTCGTTGAAAACATGGATTATTTGAAAAATTTACTGAATGAAGTAGTGTAAGGAAAGAGAGAAGGTGCTGATCAAAGTGCACCTTCTCTCTTTCTGTTTGTGCAACCTTTAAAAGAGTAGTGATATGTGAATTTCAATCGTGCACTTAAAATATTTTCGAAATGCAAATGTTTTAAGTAAATGAAGTAGCAAAAAAGTCACAGGTACTATATCTGCCCTCTAATTCTATCCCTATGGATTAGGGATAAAGTATTTTTTGGAAATAGATTGACAGTCAACTGTACTACGCGTATGATACAGAAAGAAAGTGTATTACTGTTTTAATACAGTAAACGGGAAAGGGAGGTCAAGACCACGATGCAATTTGACCAAAGAAGCCCGGTGTATCTTCAAGTCGTCCGATGGTTCAAGGAACAAATCGCGACGGAAGAACTGAAGTGCGGGCAGGAAATTCCATCACGGCGTGAAATCGCTGCGCAGCTTGGAATCAATCCAAATACAGCACAGAAAGCCTATAAGGAAATGGAGGAACAACACTTGATCACGACAGAACGAAACGTCCCAAGTAAAATCACAATGGATCAGGAAGTAGTCAAAAAAGTCCGGACGGAGATGCTGGATGAAGCAGTCGCCCAGTTCATCGAGGCGGTCCAGGCAATTCAGATTCCGCTCGGTGAAGTCGTCACAAAAGTCGAGACGATGTATCAATCAACGGAACGGAGGAAGATCGATGCTTGAAGTCCATGGCTTGAAAAAACGATATGGTCGGAAAAAACCGATTCTTGAAGGTGTCTCCTTTTCGGTGCGTCCGGACAGCATCACCTGTCTGATCGGTTTAAATGGCGAAGGAAAATCAACAATCTTAAAAGCGATCATGGGTCTTGTCCCGGTCGATGCCGGAACCGTATTGGTTGACGGCGAAGTCTCGCGCGAAAAAATCGCCTTTGTTCCGGATCTGCAAACGATGCCCGGTTACATGACAATCGGTGATGCTTTGCTGTATATGAGTGATTATTATCCGGACTGGAATCCGAAGGTCGCGGAAGAATTGATGGGTCTGTTCAAGTTATTAACGACCGACAAGATTTTAGAATTATCGAAGGGGAATCAGGCGAAGTTCAGTCTAGTGCTCGGTTTTGCACTCGACCGTCCGTATCTGTTGCTCGACGAACCGTTTGCCGGGATTGATTTATTTACGAAAGAACAGATTGCCTGGATCTTTTCGAGTCATTACATGGAAGGACGCGGCATTCTGATGACGACACATGAGATCGTCGAAATCGAACATCTGATTGACCGGGTCGTCTTTTTACAGGACGGCCGGATCATCGATGAACACGATACGGAAGAGATGCGCGAAGTATACGGAAAATCGGTCCAGGACCGGATGCGGGAGGTCTATCAGCGATGAAACAGTACCTGATGTTAACGAACGAAGAGTTAAAACGAAGTTGGAAAATCATTATATCGGTCATTCTTGCGATGGCAAGTATTGAAATCTTAATCATCGTTGGACGGGTCATCTATCACGAACGGCAAGTACAGGAGTATATGAGTTATGCGAAATTATCTGAAACTGATGCAATTGATACAATTGGAAAATTATCGTATGAACAGGCCAGTTCTTATTTCATTTACATCATTTTGATTGGTGTCGCCCTTGTTTTACTGTATGCCGTTCAAATCTGGTACCGGGATTGGCTCGGGGAGTCCAAATACATATACCGTTTACTGCTTTTACCGGGCAGCCGGGCGAAAATCTTTTTTGCCAAATGGACAGCACTGGCTCTTGTCATCGTCAGCTTTATCGGATTGCAGTGGGCGGTCATTCAGCTCAGCTATGTCATATTCAACTGGATGATTAAAGACGATTACCGTGCTAAGTCTTCACTTGGGCTGTCGCGGAGTTTAAAACAATTGTACACGATGAATCTAGTAGATGTGCTCGTAATTGTTATGCTCGCGCTGTTTATCGTCAGCTTTTTGTTTATGCTCGTACTGCTGGAACGGTCGTATCGGAAAACAAAAGGACTGTTGTTCGTCGTCCTTGAAGTCATTGCTATTGTAGTAATCATGATGGGCGGTGTGTACATCATTGAAACGCTTGACATCTTTTTATCACAGGAAATCTCGGCAATCATGATAGCGCTTTTTGTTCTCTACTTCATTTATACGATTTGGAAAAGCCTACGCTTGTTAAAATGGAAAATTTCGGTCTGAGGAGGACGTCATGCGAAAATTTAAATTTGTAGTTATTCTGGCAGTCATCAGTGTTTTGACGCTCGGCATTTATACCGTCTTTATTCAATTGATTGAGGAATCGGATTTTACCGTTGAGACGATCAAAGGAGATCCAAAACAACCGGAAGTCCGGTCCGTTCAAGCGGAACTGTACGATCAAGGCTTAAAAAAGATGGATTACACTGTCGGATTAGATGGTCGTGTTCAAAAAAAGACAGAAAACTTGATCAGCGGTCTGTTTGAGAATCCGTATGAAGAAAAGCGGGCTCCGGATGACTTCCGACGCTTCATCCGTTCTGATTATGTCACTATGCTGAAACAGGACGGTATTTCATATGCGACGGGTGCACCGGACAATAACAAATGGGAACTGCAGTACTGGGAAGAAGGTAAGCAGCGTGTCGTTAAAAAAATCTTTCCGGCACCTGCTGAAGCTCGGAAGTTAGGGAAAGCTGAAGTCAATCCGTACAAACGGATCGGGAACCTTTTATATGTCACTGTCTATGATCTGCAAACGGAAGTCGGGACCGAGTTATACAAAATTGATTTAGAAAGCGGCGCGATCAAACAAATCAAATTACCTGTTACTTCTAAAGGCAAAGTCACGGAAGTCTCACTTGTAGGAATTGATGGTGAGACAATCGCTTACTCTACGACGGAAAGTATCGATGAATCCGATGCGACTAATGATAAATTATTCGTAAGTAACGGAAAAACAACACAACGTGTAAAAGGATTGAAGTCGTTTAATACCAATCAAACGGAACTCAGCGCGGATGGCTCGAAGCTGATTGTACTTGAACGTGAAATGAAGGATTTTAACTGGACCGTGTATGACATAAAAACAAAGCAAATAAAAAAACATTCAATGGATATGCCGTTAGTGACGGACGATTTCGGATTGGGCGAATTCACCGAGCTGAAAGACGGATTGATTTACACGGCAAACCGGTTGGATGATGGGATTTACAATGTTCGTGTCATCGATCCGATAACCGACCGTATCTTGTATGAAGGAAACATTAAAGACAAACTGAAGCGGGAAGAGTCGTCGTTAAACGGACTGATCTTGAAATAATGATACTTTTGACGTTACAGCAAAAAACGCAATCTGGAACTCTCGAAGAGCTTCAGATTGCGTTTTTTAATCTCACTGATACGATTTGATGATGATGTCCTGTTTCGTGTAGTAACTCCACGTCAGGTCCTGCGATTCAACCTTTTTCGTCGTCACGGCAACGAACTTGTTTTTCCCGGTGTAGATTCCGACGAAGTTCGGTGCTTTTGCTTTTTTCGCCTGGACGAACAACAGATCACCCGGGACGGCTTTTTTAAGTGTGACGGTTTTGAGCGGCATCGCGGCTTGTTTCGCAATCGTCCGCTCGAGTGTCAGACCGTTTTTTTGATAAACGTATTGTGTGAAGCCGGATGCGTCAAAGCCTTTTGTTGTCGTCCCGCCTTCTTTATACGGTGTTCCGATCAAAGACGTCGCGAGTTTCGTAATCGCCGCTTTCTTTTTCGCGAGTGCTTTTTCTGATAATGGTTTCGGTGTCTCGACTTTAGTCGGTGTCGCTGCAGATGTCGCGACCGGACTAACCGTCGCTGTCAGTAAGAGGGCTGTTAATGGAAGGGCATAATACGATTTCATAGTAGAATCTCCTTTTTCGTAAGTGGGATGAACAACTGATTTTACCGTACCATGCCGATTGGAAAATAAAGCAACAAATTAGATACGTTCACCTAACAGTGTTGTAAGGTTCGGTCTGAGTCTCCGGAATAAAAAACGCCTGTTCCGTGTGCCTCACGAGAGGACACCATGGAAACAGACGCTTTTTTTATGAACGCTGATCGAGGCGATGACTGACAGCCGTCAACGCAGCTGCGAGTATAGCGACGGCACCACCAACAAGCGCGATATTCATGATCGGACCGTTCGCATAGACGAGTCCACCTAAAGCAGAACCGAAGGCAATCCCGACGTTGCTTGCGACCGGCATCAGGGAAGCGGCAAGTCCTTTCGCTTCCGGATTAAACTTTTCCGCTAAATCGATCAGATAAATTTGTGTCGAAGTCGTCAATAAAATCGACATCAATGACATCAAAGCAATATTGATCAGTCCAAGCGAAACGGACGCTGTCGTCACGTACAGGGCAGCGAGTACGATTGCCTGGACGATGAAGACGAACCGGAGACGCCCGATCGGATTCCGGCTGGCGATTTTTCCGGCCAGTATATTACTGAAGATTGAGACGACACCGTAGGCGAGTAAAATCGGACTGATCCAGGCCGACGGCAATTTCAGTTCCAACTCAAGCACGGGGACGAGATACGTATAGACGACGTATGTCGCACCAAATCCGAACGACGGAATGAAAAAGGCGATCATGATCCGTGGATTGGCGAGTAAACTGAGCTGTTCGCGGATCGAGCCGGACGATTCCGATTGCTGGACCGGAACGACTTTCAAGACAGCAAGCAGGGCGATGACACCAAGACTGCTTGTCAGCCAAAACGAGGCGGCGTAACCGGCATGTTGTCCGATGAATGTACCGATCGGCACACCGAGAACGTTTGCCATCGTAAATCCGCCAAAGATGAACGAGACGGCGACGCCGCGTTTTGCGATCGGTACACTATCGCTTGCGACGACCATCGCCAGTGAAATCAGGACACCCGTCAGAACAGCCGTCACGACCCGAGACAACAGCAACAGTTCATAATTCGGTGCGATCCCGCTGCAGATATTCAGAATAATCCAGACAAAAATCAGACTGAGCATTAACTTCCGCCGCTCAAGATGTCCGGTCAAGGACATCGTAATCGGTGTTCCGATGGCGAAGGCGATCGCAAAGGCGGAGACGAGCGTGCCGGCTTTCGCAATTGTGATGTTCAGACCGTCCGCAATTTCAGATAAAATACCGACGATGACGAATTCGCTTGTTCCAAGGACAAAAGTCAACATGGATAACGTCGCGATTAACAGCCAGTCGGCTTGACTCAAACGAGTCGATGATGATGACATATACAATTCCCCACTTCTGGCGCCTGTGCGCAAAAAAACTATCGTTTATCAGAATAGCATGATTTAAGAAGGGCGGAAACCGGATTTACCTGACCCGGAAAAAGAAGCATTATTGTGAATAGACAGTCAATTTCACTTGTCATTGATTCGGGTATACTAACAGAGTAGGAAACATCACCTAAATCAGAAAAGGACGTGATCTTGATGCAAGCAACAGTCACTTGGAATCAAAAGATGGGCTTCAGCGGGGAGACCGAATCCGGACATCACTTAGCGATGGATGCAGCTCCGGAAAACGGCGGGGACAATCAGGCACCACGGCCGACGGAGCTCTTGCTTCATGCCGTTGCCGGCTGTACCGGCATCGATATCGTCTCGATTTTAGAAAAGATGCGCTTGACGCTGACGTCATTTGAAATGGATATCGAAGGCGAACGGGCGGATGATCATCCCCGGCGTTTCACGACGATCTCGATTCATTACCGGCTCGAAGGTGATTTACCGGACGATAAAGTCCGCCGGGCGATTGCCTTATCAAAAGACAAATACTGCTCGGTCTCGCAATCGCTGAACGCGGAGATTGAAGTTTATTACTCGATCAACGGCGTCCGGAACGAGGAACCGATTTGAAACGGATGGTCCCTGTTCTGTTGGCAAGCGTCCTCCTTGCCGGTTGTGCTGACGAGCCCGTACAACCCGCTGACCCGCAACCGAAGCCGGCAAAGAAAACAAAGCCGCCGCAGCCGGATCGACCTTCTGCTGCTGAACGGGCAGAGAAACAACTCAAGCAAACCGTTTCGAACATGTCGACGGCGGAAAAAGTCGATCAATTGCTGTACATTGGCGTAACGGGAATGGCTTTGACACAAGCGGACCGTCAATTATTGCAGGACCATGCGCTCGGTGGTGTCCTGCTGCTTGGTGGCAATATCACCTCAACCGATCAACTGAAAACCTTCACAACAGCGATTGCCAAGGCGCAAACCGCTGATTCAAAAGCGTTCCTTGGCTTTGACGAGGAAGGCGGACGGGTCAGCCGGGTCCCGGACGCACAGCTCAAATTATCACCGAGCCTGTCGTTTGGTCATAAAAATGATCCGGCATTGATGAAGGAAGTCGGACAGACACTTGGGTCGATTTCCCGTTTTTACGGCTTTAATATGGATTTCGCACCGGTCCTTGATGTCAACAGTAATCCGACGAATCCAATCATTGGCGACCGGGCGCTCAGTGCGGATCCGCAACAAGTCGCCCGGCTTGGTGTGCCATTGATGCAGGGCATGAAGGAAGAAGACGTCGTTCCGGTCGTCAAACATTTTCCGGGTCACGGGGATACAACCGTCGACTCACATGTCGGTCTGCCGCGGGTCGATGCGACGAAAGCGGAACTCGAGCAGACGGAGCTGGTCCCGTTCAAACGGGCGATTCAGGAAGGGGCCGAGATGGTCATGGTCGCGCATATCCTGTTTCCGGCACTCGACAAAACCCGTCCGTCTTCGTTGTCGAAACCCGTCATGACCGGGATGTTACGGGATGAGCTGAAGTTTGACGGTGTCATCATCACGGACGATTTGGTCATGGGAGCCATCACAGAACGGTACGGACTTGCCCAGGCGGCAAGTCTTGCCCTCGAAAATGGTGCGGATATGGCGATGTTTTCCTCACCCGGTGCGTACGCGTCCGTTCATAAGGAAATCATGGCACGGATTAAACAAGGTAAATTGTCGAGAGCAGATCTGGATCAGAAGGTCATGCGGGTCTTACACTTAAAACAAACGTATGACTTGTCGCAAACGAAACGTGTCGACGAATACCAACGCTTGATTGAGCAGGTCAAAGCGGTCGAATCGGACATGCGACACTAATCAAGGGTAGAACAAATCGGACTACCCGTGGTAAACTACAGGCGTACCACACAAATCAATATCTACACTAGGGGAGTCTCGCAGCAGACTGAGACGGAAGTATCCGGACCCTTTGAACCTGATCTAGTTCGTACTAGCGGAGGGAAGTGGATTCCGATCATTCATAGAGGATGCGACGACTGTCGCCCTTTTTTGTAGGACCACTCCATCAGTTCATGGGGTGGTCCTTTTTCGTGTGGAAAGGGGGAAATGATGAGCCAGTTACATCTGATGACAACCGGCAAGCGGCATCCGGACATACTCGAACAGCTGTTGCCGAAACTCGCACTATCCGTCGACCGGATTCATCTGCGGGAGCCGTTATGGTCAGCGAAGGAACTGGTCGTGTGCATCGAAACACTCGTGCGACGAGGCGTAAAGACAGAGCAATTAATTGTCCATGACCGGCTGGACGTGGCAGTCGTCACCGGCACCGGAGTTCAGCTGACAACACGCAGCATTCCGGTCGACCTCGTCCGTCACCGTTTTCCGGAACTGGTGATCGGTCAATCGGTTCACTCGTTAACGGAAGCGATAGCGGCGGAACAAGCCGGTGCTGATTACGTCCTGTACGGCCATATTTTTGAGACGGGATCAAAACCGGGTGTACCGCCCCGGGGACTCGACGCCTTGAAACAAGTTGTCGACTGGACATCGATTCCTGTCATTGCAATTGGTGGCATTACACCGGACAATCTGCCGGATATCCTGGCGACCGGCTGCGCAGGCGGGGCCGTCTTGTCGGGCATTCTCGGTCAGGCGTCTCCGGTCGAAGCAGCCAACCGGTTCCGGGCGGTGATGCAACGATGACACGCCCGGATGTTTTAATCATTGGAGCCGGCATCATTGGTTTGACGCTCGGCTATGAGCTCCTGCAGCGCGGGAAAACCGTTCATTTGCTTGAACAGTCAACTGTCGGTCAGGGAGCGACGCAAGCAGCAGCGGGAATGCTCGCGACAGATGAAGAATTGCTGGCACCGTTACATGAACTGGCCCGGCTGAGCCGGACGCTGTATCCGGAATTCGTGCAACAATTGTTTGACGAGACCGGTCTCGGAAGCGGGTATCTGGAACAACCGTTTCGTATGCAACAGGCGCATCACTGGCGGACGTTTGATTCGGTCGGACAGGTTGATCCGCGGTTGCTTGCACAAGCATTACGCAGTGCCATCGAACGACGGGGCGGGGTAATCGAAGAGGCAACGATCGTAGCACGTCTCGTACGGGACGGACAAACGGTGACCGGCGCCGAGACGAACCGGGGGCTACGGGCGGGCAGACAAATTATTGTCGCCGGTGGTCGCGGATCGGAAGAATTGTTACAGACGGTCGGAGTGACGATTAACACACTTCCGGTCAAGGGCGAGTGTCTGTCTGTCCGGCTGACGACCGGACAACTCAATCGGACGCTGTTTGGTGATGCGGTCTATTTAGTCCCGAAAGCAGACGGACGGATCATCATCGGGGCGACGGAACGGGTTGGTGATGAATCAACGACCGTCAGTCTGAACAGTATTCGTTTGTTATTGAATGCAGCAGTAAAGCTCTATCCGCCGCTTACAGAGGCCGTGTTCGTGGAAGCTTGGTCCGGTGTTCGACCGCAAACCGTGGACGGTCTGCCGTATCTCGGAGCAGTGGACGGAATCGATGGGTTGTTCGTCGCGTCAGGCCATCACCGGCATGGCATCTTACTGGCCCCTGCGACGGCCAATGTGTTAGCCGATTGTCTCATGGGGCAAACGCCAAGAGTGACACTGGATGGTTTTAACAGCCGACGACAGGAGGAAAGCAGATGACTATCCGATTGAATGGGAAAAACTATGCTTTGACAGAGGAAATCAAGACGTTACACGACTTGTTAGAAAAACTGGAGATTCAGGGACAGGTCGTCATCATCGAACAAAATCATCAAATCATCGACCGGTCGAGCTATCCGGATACGGACGTTACGTCCGGAGATGTCATTGAAATCGTTCATTTTGTAGGAGGCGGATAACATGTTAGAAATTGGCGGAAAAACATTTGCATCACGATTGTTACTGGGGACAGGAAAATATCCGGATAATGAGAAGCAACAGCAAGCGGTCGAAGCATCGGAAACAAACATTTTAACGTTTTCCGTCCGGCGTCTCGACGTCTTTGCAAAGGAACAGAACGATCCGCTCGCAGCGCTTGACTTAAGCTGCTATGATCTCTTGCCGAACACTGCGGGTGCGAAGACGGCGGAGGAAGCGGTCCGCCTTGCCCGCCTTGCCCGGGCCTCAGGGATGTGCGATATGGTCAAGGTCGAGGTAATCGGTTGTGACAAGACACTGCTGCCGGATCCGATTGAAACATTACGAGCAGCAGAGGAATTAATCAAGGATGGCTTCATCGTCTTGCCGTATACATCAGACGATTTGTTGCTTGCCCGTCGGCTCGAAGAACTCGGCTGTCATGCGATTATGCCGGCAGCATCACCAATCGGTTCCGGACAGGGCATCTTAAATCCGCTCGCGCTCAGCTTCATCATCGAACAAATGTCAGTACCGGTCATCGTCGACGCCGGCATCGGTTCACCGGCTGACGCGGCGTACGCGATGGAGCTCGGAGCTGATGGTGTCCTATTGAATTCAGCCGTCGCGCATGCGAAAGACCCGGTCAAGATGGCACGTGCAATGAAGCTTGCGGTTGAAGCGGGACGACTCGGCTTTGAAGCAGGACGGATTGAGAAAAAACGGTATGCGACGGCGAGCAGTCCGACGACCGGGATCAGTCGCCCATGATGGACCGGTATAGCCGACAAATCCGCTTTCGTCCAATCGGACAGGAGGGGCAGGATCAACTGGGACAGCGGCACGTCGTCATCATCGGTCTCGGTGCACTCGGGACAGCGAGTGCGGAACAGCTTGTCCGGGCAGGAATCGGACGAGTGACTCTGATCGACCGGGATTACGTCGAGTGGAGCAATTTACAACGGCAACAACTCTATACGGAACAGGATGTCAGGAACCATTTGCCAAAGGCGGTTGCGGCGAAACGCCGGCTCGGTGCCGTCAATTCGACGGTGACGATCGAGGCGATTGTCGAAGATGTGACGGCAATGAATATTACACGGATTGTCGGACAAGCAGATTTGCTTGTGGATGGGACCGATAACTTCGTTGTCCGGATGCTGATCAATGATGTTGCGGCAAAATTTCGGATTCCTTGGATTTACGGTGCATGTGTCGGCAGTTATGGCATGACCTATACGATTCGTCCGGGACAGACCCCTTGTCTGCATTGTTTGCTCAATCATTTGCCGAAACAGCAGGAGACATGTGATACGTCAGGCGTCATCAGTCCGGTCGTCCAGCTGGTTGCGGCGCATCAAGTGACGGAAGCATTAAAATACTTGACCGGAGCGGAAGCTGCATTACGGCAGACGGTGCTGTCATTTGATGTCTGGAACAATCAACAGAGCCAAATCAATGTTGTGTCCTTAAAACAATCTTCTTGTCCGTCCTGCGGCGATAACCCCGTCTATCCGTACCTCAATGCTCAGCCACTTCACTTCGTGACATTATGCGGCCGGGATACCGTTCAAATCCGCGGGGAAGGGACCCGTGATTTAATCCGGCTTGAACAGGAGATGAGTGGCCGTGGGATTAGCTGTCTACGCAATCCGTATCTGTTGATGTTCGAGACGGAACAACATCGGATTACCGCCTTTGCCGATGGGCGGATCCTGCTTCACGGCGAAGCGGATCTTGCGCAAGCGAAACGGATTTACGAGACCTATTTCGAAGGGACGTTCACAAAAAAATAAAACATTTTTTTGAATACATGTTTTAGATGTTTAAAAAAGAGGTAAATAAGACTTCAGACATAAGTCGGAGATTTTTGGTGAAATTGAATGTGAAGAGGAGTGATTACGATGAAACAAGAATTCGATCAATCGATCCAGTCATTGGATCAGACGAAGCGGACAGACCATGCAGCTGAAGCCGTTCAGCAAGCGAATTGGAATCCAGACCGGTATCGGACGAACCTGAATCCGTTCTATCTGTCACCTTGCAGCGTCGAACGCCGGGAAGACCGTCAACAGGAAGTTGACCGGATTGTCGAAGTCGAGCCTACATCCTCCCCTCTCCAACAGTTATTCGAGCAGAAGCAGGAAGAACATATAACAGCAATTGAACCAGGTTCTGCGAAAAATCCCGGAGGAAAATTTACGACCGGGATTGTCGTCGGGGCAATCATCGGAGGGTCTGTGTCTATCTTCACGTCGGTCAAACGATTTCGTCAAAAGCGCCACACCCACTGAAGATGACAATAGACAAAAACCGCCTTCCAGCTAAACAGGAAGGCGGTTTTTGTCTATTGTCAGGAGGAAGCTATAATGAATTCAGACAAACCTGAGGCGAATCCTTTTGAGCTTCTCGCAAAGCCGGCACAACGGGCCCTGAGTGAACACGGCGTGACATCATTGGAATTGTTAGCGATGTATCATGAACATGATATTCTGCAGTGGCACGGAATCGGACCTTCTTCGATACCGAAGTTAAAACAGTTGCTTGGTGAACGTGGACTGACCTTTAAAACATGATGCATCATAAAACCCATTGCTTGACCGGGAGACTATCGGTCAAGCAATGGGTTTTACTTGGTTTGGAATCGGTCAGATCATCGTCAGAACCATTCAAGTCATGCTAAAATAAGGATATTATAGAGGAAAAGTGAGCGTGATGAGAGATGAAATGGATTCATACTGCCGATTGGCATTTAGGAAAAATCGTTCATGGCGAATCGATGCTCGACAATCAGCGGACTGTTCTCCAGGAATTTCTACAATTGCTTGACCGGGAACAGCCGGACGCGGTCATCATTGCCGGTGATCTGTATGACCGTGCCGTCCCGCCGACGGAAGCGGTCGAACTGCTTGATACGGTGTTAGCCGACATTGTTCTGGAACGGAAGATTCCGGTCGTCGCGATCAGCGGCAACCATGATTCAGCGGAACGGCTGAGTTTCGGTACACCGTTATTACAACGGGCGGGTCTTCACCTGGCAGGTAAATTGACGGAGGCGATCGAACCGGTTCAGATCAACGGCGTCCGTTTTTATCCGGTGCCGTTCGCAGATCCGGCGACCGTCCGCTATGTCTATCAGGATGAAACAATCCGGACGCATGATGACGCGATGCGAAAAATCATCGGAACGCTGGACATCGATGGACCAAGTGTCCTCGTTGGGCATGCCTTTGTCATCGGCGGGCTTGAGACCGATTCCGAACGCCAATTGTCGGTCGGTACAGCGGGACAGGTCAGCGCCAGTGCGTTTGCTCCGTTCACCTATACGGCGCTCGGACATTTGCATAATCCACTTGCGATCAAGTCGGAGACAATCCGGTACAGCGGTTCGTTATTGAAATATTCGTTTTCGGAAGCCAGTCATGTCAAAGGCGTCGATATTTTGACACTGAACGAAAACGGGACGTTTGACCGTCGCTTCGAACCGTTGACGGCCAAGCGCGATTTGCGTGAACTGACAGGCAGTCTTGCCGAACTGACGGATCCGGTCTTCGTCGAAACACAAGCGACGGACGATTACATTAAAATCAACCTGACGGATGCCGAAGCCTTGATTGATCCGATGGGGAAACTGAAGAAACTGTACCCGAACATCCTCCATCTCGAGCGGACCGGCTTCACCCGCGAAAGTACCCGGGCGGTCCAGGCATCACGCGATCAGGTCCAGGCGGCGACGCTGACGGATCTGTTCCAGGAGTTTTATGAAGCAGTCCGGGAAAAACAACCGACGGATGCAATGCAGGCCGTCTTAGAGGAGGAAGCTGCATGCGTCCAGAACGATTAACCTTACGTGCGTTCGGACCGTTTGCCGACGAACAGACAATTGATTTTCGCGCACTCGGCGGTCGGACGATGTTCGTCATCTCGGGGAATACCGGTGCCGGGAAAACGACGATTTTTGATGCGCTGACGTTTGCTTTATATGGCGAGACGTCAGGCGGGGAACGGGAAATGAGCGATTTGCGCAGTCATTTCGCGAAACCGGAAGACAAGACGGAAGTTGAACTCGAATTTCTGTTAAAAGGCGAACGCTACCGAATTATCCGGCAACCGAGTCAGCCGCATCCGGTCAATAAGACGGATTACGGCCATGAGGCGGAACTCGCCCGGCATGACGGGACGGCCTGGAAGCCGCTTGCGCTGAAAATCCCGGAAATCCGCCAACAGGTGCAGGAACTGTTACAACTCGATCACAAACAGTTTTCGCAAATCTTATTGCTTCCGCAAAATAAGTTCCGGGAACTGTTAATGGCGGAGTCAAAAGATAAGCTGCAGATCCTCAAGCAGTTGTTCAAGACGGAACATTATGGGGAGTTTCAGCAACGGCTACACCGGAAAGCGCTGGATCTTGCAGCGACCATCAAAGAAACGAAAACGAAACAGCTTGCGAAACTCGAAGAATTACCGCTTGACCTCAACTGGTCGGAAGCGACGGAAACGACGATCCGTCAGCAGACGAACGCATTGCTTACGACACTTGATGAAAAAATTGAGCAGGCGAAAACGGTGGAGCAGGCGGGACGTCAAACGCTCGAACAATTGACGGAACGGTTGCGTCAGGCGGAACAACTCGAGCAGACATTCACCGAGTACGATC
>Ga0308158_10000539_pt1 | contig 57739 bp, 98 predicted proteins | sample PhyBR2_FD_201038 | JGI IMG/M metagenome (GOLD analysis project Ga0308158, IMG submission 201038) | Phyllosphere microbial communities from UC Gill Tract Community Farm, Albany, California, United States - DLSLB.R2 | ecosystem: Host-associated > Plants > Phyllosphere > Unclassified | place: USA... | reverse complement strand
GAGCGGTGCGTTCCGTGGCTCACTTCCCTTTGTTAGGTTGAATGGATGCATACGTTCAGCTAACGGAACCCTTCAACTTTTTCTGCATCTCATCTGAGGGGATGTGGTTTGGATCATAAGAAAGAAGATAACTGAATGTCTGATCGTGGATATGATGAGTGGACCGATGAAGAGATGATTACTGCTTTGTACGGTGGCGAAGAGAACGTAAAAAATCTTCGACTGTTAACTCATGAAGAGGTCTACCTCGGGCAGCGGGCAAAATACCTTAGCTACCTTGAATGGCCTAATGAGACAGAAGCCCGCCGTGAGGGATGGCGTAAAGACATCGAAAAGCTTGACGAATGGTATGCCTCAGTAAGCAAGTGACCTAAGTCTCAGTATGCCTTCTGCATCGATGTAGCAGAAGGCATACTGCTTTAACCGATTGACACTTGGGAAACATAGATGTATAGTCGAGCTATGCATATCAATCCTTCTGACCTCGCATTCGACTCACTGACCGAAGAGCAGGCTGAGTTCATCATCGCCGCCAGAGTGAAAGGTGATGCTGTGATGCTTGCTCCTTTTGGGGACCTCGCTGCAATCATCGAGTTCAGTGAGCATGTAGCTCTCGTGAATGATGTCTTCGGCAAGGGAGTTTCAGAGTCGATGGCTCCGTTGTCAGTCAACGGCAACAGCCTGGATAAGACCAGCTCGGGAGTCAAGGCTTACCTCAGCTACATTACACGAATGGGGTCTGCAAATGAGCATGCCACTTTCTCTCAGTTCCTTTCTAAGCTGGCACAGTACGAAATGGATGATTCCTTCAACCGTGAAGTCCTGCGTCTTGGTATTGACGGTTATGGTGAGGACAACAGTTTCCTCAGTTAGTAACTCTCATCAGGGAATGGCTTTACCATGTCTTTTACCTTGTCCCTCAAAATGGGGTAAGAAAAAGGTGTGCATCTGCAGATAATGTCTGCTATAGTAGTCATCAGAAGGAAGAAATGCCAGGAGAACAAGTCTTGGAAAACTTCCTCCGAAAACTTCCCTCCAGGAGTTGACAACCACCAGGAACATCTGATAGGTTGTAAACAACAAAGAGGAACACAAATTTCCACGAAAGTGGTTTGGTAACTCAACAGAGAAATGCTTGAAGACTGAAGATTCTTTCGGTCTTTATGGCCCATTGGTGTAATGGTAACACGCTTGATTCTCAGTCAAGTATCTCGGGTTCAATCCCCGAATGGGCTGCAACTTCGAGAGCCTTCAACAGACGCTAGAGTTCATTACTCCGGGCTTGTTGAAGTCGCTGCGAAGAGAACCTCATCTTGGGGAGTCTGGGCAAAAAGTAATGATTTTTGTAGGAAGCCTTTAGGATGAGACCCATGCCTGTCTATGCAAATGGCTGAAGCAAGCTGGCTGTAAACCAGTGACAGAGAAAGACACGTTGGGGGTTCAAATCCCTCGGCAGGCACCGCTTCTTTCAGGGCAACCTGGAAGACGTTTGAAGGAACGAGAGTTAGGTTCGGACTAACAACTTAGATTGGTCATCTGCAAGACGTGCACATTTTGCAGGCGATTTTACTGGGAGCGTAGTGTAAGAGTGAAGTGTTCGAAAACTTCTGGATGCACGCCTCTAATAAAGGTAGACCCTTGCGTACTCGGACGGGAAGGTTGCCAGTAAAACATTCGGTGAGGTACACGGAATGCCAATCTCATGCTTCTATAGCTCAATGGCAGAGCAAGCGTCTCTAAAGCGCATGGTTGCGGGTTCAAGTCCTGTTAGAAGCACGAAAATAAGTAGTTCTGGTGTAAGACGGGGTTTCCGCATGGTTGCTCTTGTAGCACGCAGTACATACTGAAGGTCTGCAGCCAGTCACTGTGGAACACTACTTTTTTCTAGATTCGCAGCAGGAATTGCTGTGAACAACAAGAGTCTCTCCCTCTTGGATATAACACCGAGGACGCTACAGCTCCTCAGCTCCCGCACCAGGAAATCTCTCTCCTATCTCTCCCCTGGTGCGGGAGCTTTTCTCGTTTAAGCGTCAGGATCGGTCCCAATAAATAGACCACCTCTGGTGAGCTCTATGCGCTCAAGATTTTCCCGAGGTCCATAGAAACGAATAAACGTTTCATCGTCTAACTCAAGAATTCTGGTCCGACCTGGATGCAGGCAAATCAAAGCTGCTAAAGCACCTAATCGATTTTCTGGTTCATCCAGTACTGCTTTTACTGGCTCATCAGTTGATGGAGCTAAAACAAAGTGGATACTGTCAACACGCTTTTTGACCAAAGCGACCAGTTCTTTGTCTCCGCTAATTGAACCATCAGTCCACACGAGAAGTCGCCCTTCTAACTCCACTACAATACTGGGCTGTGTCTTGCTTGGCATAACCATTGTGCTATTCCTTTGTTATTAAATTGAAGCCCATAATCCAACAATGAAGTCTCTGTAATGGTCATCATTGTTGGTGTACATCGAAGAAGTTTGAAAGCCATCATCTCTTCCACCGAAAGTCATTTCAGCTCCAATGGACAGAATTTCCCAAGCCTTACTCGGACCTGGTTCGTCATTACTATCTTTGCGATAGTCAGTTCCAGCGTGTTGAGTAGCGAAAGAATCTCTATAGTAGAAGTTTACCGGATTAGAATTATCACCTACGGTTACTCGTGTTTCACGAACGCCAGTGTGAGAAATACGGTCTTCCAGGAAAGACTCTTCCATCCTCAGTAGTAAACCTTGCTGAGTGGGTTCGACTCGATGTAAAAATTCGTGCATCAGGTTTGAGTCTTCGTTGATGCTTTTGGCTCTCTTAACTATTTCTCGATTGTCTGTGCTAAGGTCTGCCACATTGACTCGTTCCAAATTCTCTTTCGCCCGAATCATTGCATAGTTTGTCAACTTTTTATGAAGAGGTAACTTAACACCCAGCTCTTTGTTTAGCTCTTTGATGTCCTGAACACTATGCCAAAATTTGCCTCTCCCAAGGTATTCAACCTCAGGAACATAATAAGCAGTTTGTGCAGTGCCAGTTTCTGGCAGAGTACCTACAAGCAACGGGTTCAAAGTGTTTGCTTGCTGAATCCAATCTTGCGGCAGCTTCTGTACCGTCTCTGTCAATTGTTGAACAAGTGCTTCTTTGCCGCCCAAAATTTTGACCTCGCCACCCAAAGGTCTAATTTCGCTCACCACTTGCAAATAAGCTTGTCCTTGTAAAAACTTCTGTTCCCTATTGCGGTACATCAGGATTTGTTTTTCTCGTTCAAGCCTCTTTAGCGCTTCAGCAATATAGGTGTCCTGAGCCGCTGCCGCCATGTCTCGGTAGGACTCAGCTTGATTTTTGGTTCTCCGGTATGCGTCTAAATCAGAAGTGAAAGAGATTAGCTCCTTCTCAAGCTCTTTCGCTTTTTGACGGTATTCTTCACAAGTAGCTTTTTCTTCTAACAGCTCAGCTTCCCGTTTGGCAAGCTCCTTGTATGTCTCTTGCTCCACTTGCTGATGGGTATGAGCTCCATAAATATTTTCAGCTCGATTGACAATCATCGCTCCTACAACAATGGATTGCTGTCGCATGTCATCCACAAAAACTTGGGCCTCTGGGCTGGTTTTGTCATCCAGGTTCAACCATTGTTCCTTCAAGTTACGGATCGAATCAACTTCTGCTTTTATCTCTGACACAGTAGGAGTGTGGTCGAAAGAGGGTGAAGAGTACGGATATGTTATGGCGGAGGCTGGAGAAGTGACTTTTGCTTGGTCATTGCGAATTAAAGCTGCCGAGTTATGCCGGCGTAATCGTCTTTTCTCTGAATCATCGCAACCGCAGCGTTGACCGCCTTCAGCTTTACTGTTACACATACCCTTGCTTTCTGTTCTTTGATGTCTATCGGTAATTAGCTGTTCCCAGTGTCAGTGAGATGTGCTACAGTTGCTTCTGTACGCAAAACCTTCAACCTTTACCTGAAAGAGAAGCTCATGACGAAGCCTATGTATGTCACGCTCGCCCTTGTCGTTGTTGTCTTCATCACCGCCGTTACTTTCGTTCAGCAGGGTCAGTACCTTCTCGGTCTAGCTGGCAGTCCTCTCCTGTTCGGTCTTCTTGCTATCCTGGTTCGCCAGCAGCGAGTCGCTGAGCGACGAACTGCACGTCAGTAGAACAGCAGACGGTTGTAACAAGTAAGTCCCTCAGAGCGATTCTGAGGGACTTACTTGTTACGGGGTAAAAGGAAGCCCTAACAGTTCTTTGACAGGTACTATTGCTCGTTGAGAATTATTGACTCCTCCTTGAGAGGTAGAGAGAAAGGGATAAAAAGCGAACGCTTGGTCCAATTCCAAAGTTTGCATGTCTTCTTCCCAATTAGCCCAACGTAGACCTGTGTAAAAATCTCTCCCCAATCCTCCGATGAAAGCTTCGAGCAGATTACCATACCCAAGACCAAGGTCTTCCCATTCCAAACCATCTGGACTGAAATAACAAACATTTCCTGGTCGTTCGCTTCCTAAACCACCACCATCCAAGGCGAAAATGCCACCAAGAACATCATAGGCAACTATCATATAGTCGGTTGTGTAAAACTCTCCGTTAGTCGTATTTGGCTTAACCACATCAACTAATTTCGAAGTTCCTGAGCCCAAGAATCTTAGCCAACCATAATCAATTGCAATTCCTCCTGTGTGATAAGCCACAGCACCCAAAAACGAACGAGTAGTCACTTGAAGAGCCTCTAACGTTTTTTCTGTTTGTACCGTTGAAAAAGTAGGCAGTGCTGTAACGTTGTGTGATGTAGTTTGAATCAATTCTTGAATTAAGGGCCAGCCAGGGTCTGTTGTTTGACTAAGTTCCACGGCTTTTTTCATGAATATCCCCTAATTATGTGTAATAGACGTATCGGTTGGTTTATTAGCTGGTTTCTATTCGCTTGTAGGATGTAAAACTATAAAGACTATAAAAGGTTTGTGCGATGTAAAACCAATGAACATTTACTACAAACCACTTGCCTTATTTTTAACTCACTGCATTAGCAAGTTGTTGTTTACAAAAAAGTATAAAATTATAAAGATTATAAAAGGTTCTAAGACGCGAACAACCATTGAGGAGTAACTTACCTTCTTTTTAACAGACCTTATCATCATCTTGTCCTTTACCGGCAGCTGCTAAATCCGAGGAGCATCTCCTCAAGATGGTAGACTTATGCCAATAATTGATCTGGAGAACCATGCTTTTCTTTCTTGCCTGCCTAGCAGCTACTATCCTTATGGCCTTTGTTCTTAAGGACTCAATCAAGGACGGGTTCGGAATTATTCTCCCGGTAGTCACCATGTTGGTACTCTCTGGATTGGGCATGGTGATGGTGTTATTGATGGGTGCTCTGTTCATTGAACAAGACAAGTACGCTACCAGTACTGACACCCAGACTGTTGCTCTTCAAGAAATAACTGGGTCAAACGGAGAAAAGACTTACCTTCAAGCCTACACAGAAGACGACATAACAGTGTACCAATTCTTGGGGACCAAAACAGGTTCAGGTAACACTGCTTCAGAGCTGGACACTATCAAAGCATCAAGCGCTGAAGTGATTGCAGATGGTTCCGAACCTCGTCTTGTTAGTGTCTCAAAATCCTACAAAGCTTGGTGGTTTGCACCATTTGCCATTGATGGAATGAAGGAGACCAATACCTTTTACCTTTCCACCAGTGACCAACTAGTCACCAGCGCCACAACTAAGTAACCTCAATCCCTTAATCCCTCAACCTTTGGATAGTCATGCTCTTCTTCCTCTTATGTGCACTAATTCTGGCAGGTATCATGGCTGCCGTCATTGCTGGCAAAAAAGACTACTTGGGGGGAGAAGATACCGTCTTCCTTTCCTTTCTGGTTCTTATGCCAGGGAGTTTTATAGCAGTTGCCATCATGGTAGGAGCTGGCTTCTCCGTAGTCAATGACAGCAACATCGAAAGTCAGACTCATCTTACTCAAAATCTGAAAACAGTAGAGTCAAACAACGGTCCACTGTACTTGTATCTCAATGAAGAGGAAGAAACATATGAGTACCTTGCTGAAGCGATTACAGATAATCGAAAAACCGTAGAAGCAGGTGAAGCCTACATTGAATCATCAGATGTTGTAGAAGATAGCTCTACTCCTCGTGTGGAGACAACTTCAACCACATACAAAGCTTGGTGGTACGCACCGTTCGCTTTACCCAGTGCCATCGAGGAAAGAGTGTTCTATGTCCCTGAAGGAACCAGTACTAAGAACCATACTGTTCAAGTAGAAGCAGAATGAGGTTTGGCCCACAACTAACGCAGTTGTGGGCCAAACCTTTAGGTAGTTATCAGTAAACTCGAAGTTTACGAACTAACAGTGAAAGTGTCTGCCTTCTTGGCGTTACAAGGACTGCACATGGTGGCGTAGTTCTCGATGGTGTTAGGTCCACCCTTACTCTTAGGCAGAATGTGGTCTTTTGTCATCAGCACTCGGTCACCGTCAGCGTTGATGGCGTACAGGTTCAGATGCGGAGTGATGTCCACATTCTGAGTCTCAAGGACGAACAAAGTTCCCTCTATCCCACAGGTAACACAGGCTGTTCCTTTGGCTTTGAAAAGCACCAGACGCCCACTGGTACGCTTGAACGGACGGCCATCAGGAAGAACCGGCTTCAACTTTGACCGTCGAGGAGCATCCATTGCTGAGAACACATCAGCAACGGAGTAAGTGGCAACCTGAATCATAAGGGCTTCCTGGTATGGATAAAAAGTGAATTTCTTTTAGCTTAGGGTAAAGAAATCCTGATGTCAAGCATGGAACTTCCCTTGACATGAACCTACTATTAGGTGTACAGTCCTGAACACATACAACCTTATCTTTGGAGAACGTAATGGGTGCCCTGGTTATCGATGCTCTGTCCGCGAAGACTCTTCCTGCTCTGGACAGCATGTTCCGCAAGAGCGGTGGCACCGATGTGGTCACTGACATCATCATGAAGACCGATGGTGAGCCGCTGCTTCGTCTGGTTCTTGCTGCCTTGTCCCGCCACAAGTACTTCGCTTTTGAGGAGTCAGACGGCAACGAGAAGCTGCTGGAGATGCTTATCGACTACAACTTCAAGGGCGGAGACCCTGAGAAGGTCCGCGAGGGCATCGTTGTTGTCCTGGAGCGTGCTGGGGTGAACGTGCAGCGGATTCTCCTCGCTCAGTCCATTGCACGTTTCAACATTTACGACAACCACGCCCTTGGCATGGAACGCTGACATAACATCTCAGAGTAATGGAACGTCTACATAACATATGGTAGACTGTTTCTGAAAAGAGGAATCAAATGACGGACGACTACTTCGTAATGCACTTCATGGATGGAGCTCCATTACCTGGTCCTCATCCTTATGACCCAAACAACCTTCATGTCACCTTCTTGGCGTACCTACATATGGAGCCAGAAGACAAGAAGGGTCTGGAAGCTCTTCATGAGGGGCTGAAAGAAATCTCCTCCGTGCTGACAGAATTTGAGCTAAAGCTTGGTCCTGTGAAGATGTTCGGACTGAACAACAACATCCCTGTTCGAGAGTGTGAAGAGTCCAGTCGAGCTGCCGAGCTTCATGTCCTGATGCTTCAGTTGGCTCAGAAAAACGGGTTCCTTCTAAGTCAACAACAGTTCACTGATGAGAACTTCAAGCCCCATGTAACCTTCAACGCCAGTAACAACAGGTACGTCACAGGGGATGAGTTTACTGTGAACTCGTTCACCTTGGTCAGGCATCAGAATGGTTTAGGCAACGGTCCTGTTCAAGTGGTGGACAGCTACCCACTTAGGTCTTTTTCCAGTACCTTCGCAGAATTCTTCTAAACTGAGGGGAAGAGAGCAACAGACTCTCTTCCCCTCAGTTACTCTCCAGGGAATTCATCTAAAAAGTTCATTGCGTTGTACGGCTGAACCACTGTCATAACCATCTCGTCTTCACCTGCAAGGTTTTTACGAACCGCGACAAAATCGGGTTGTAGAGCTTCCTGATGGCGAGGACGGACCAGGACTCCGGTAGCTGATCCCACAACTTGCTTTCTTCCTGAAGAGTAATCCACCAAGCCCAAAGCCTTATCGAGAATGGTCTTCGTCTCTCCTACCGTTCCTACTCCTGGAGCTAACTCAAGAACCAGTTTTCCGTCCTCTAAACTGTCTGCAGCAGCAATGTGACTATCCTTTCCGTGCGGGACCTCTACGAGGAACTTTGTCTGTTCAGGCAAGGCTGATGCACGCAGTAACAGCCGATCTAAGGTAGTCATTTACTGGTCTTTCTCTTCATTAGTGTCAGGATTTTCGAGGACAACTGCATCAGCAGGATTTTCAGGGTTGTAGAACACCGGCTGTAGCTGCTCTTCAGTGATAGACGGTGGAGCAGAGTGTTTCTGACGACTGTCGATGGTGTAAACGTCTCCGTTGACAGTGTATTCGTAGACAATGTAGTGGGTTCTTTGAGTTTTGGATGAATCAACTTTCAGGGGAGTTCCCACAGCTTCAACACCAGTAGAGACCAAACGATTTTCTTTGTTGGTCTGAAGGTAGCTTGAAACGATGAGAATGATGACAAGAAGCACGCCGGCAAAGACCAGACCGACGAAATAGCTTACTGCTTTTCTCTTGAATAAGACTGATGCTTTAGTTGAGCTCATGTCGCCCCTCGTTGACTGTGTTCACTTCAGCAAACAGTTCCTGGATAGATTCACTCCATCGAGCGAATCTTGAGGCAGGAACAACTTGCTTTCTGAGTACCATGGCGAAGAGAAACCTTGTCTTTGCAGCAATCTGCGTCTCATCCCAATCCGCTGGAGCAGCTGCTTCCATTTTCTTGTACAAAGACTGGTACACAGCAACGTTCTCCAACGTCATGGTCTCACCGTCAGCTGTACCGTAGTCGAAAAAATCTGAGCAGTCGCAGGTGATGATGAACCATGGTTCATCCAGCTTGACGAAAGAATTAGTTGAGAAGTCAAACTGCTCGAAGCGCACGTTGTAGTAGAACCCTGTCTCTTCTGACACTTCACTAAGTACGTCCAACAGCTGAGAAAGAACTTCAGCAGGTTCCTGCACGGCAGCTTCTTTGAGAGCCAGTGGTGGGAAGCTTTGAGCGTTGTGCCAAAAATCATGAGTTGACTGGAAGATAAGGCTTTCAGTCTCATTGAGTTCTTCTTGAGCCAGTCTTTTTCTGATGACAGCCAGAGTGTCGAAGTCGCTGAATCCGTAAGCAGCGTATTCAGGGTTCTTACGGTCTTCCGCGTTACCTACTAACCTTCCATTCAGTTGAACAAAATTGAGGTACTCATCTAAAGTCTTGCTGATGATTCGAGCATGGATCATCTGATCTAAGTGGATGAAGGTCTCTTCACCTGAGGCTGTTTCTTCCATGGTGTACATTTTCAGATACAGCTCACCATCACCTGTCTTGTGGACTGAAGTCATTGTGTCCAGCTGAAAACGGGAGAACTGATGGATCATAAGCCAAACGGCGTGGTAACTGGAAGTAGTCATCCTCGTAGTCTACCAAACACTGTCCTCTAATAGCAAATTTAGTGCTTAGTCTCTGATGTGCGATAGAATGGGGTTTCACCAAATAGATGGAGAAGTACTGTGCCTGTGACTGAGTTAGGTAAGAAAGCTGAAGCAGAGCAAGATCGACGGGTTGCTAACATCAAGAAGGAAATCATGTCTTCTCTTCGCAATGGTGTCAAGTTCAACCCGAAAACTCTTGTCGATTATTACCATCACAGCCTTTCTGTTGAAGTACGGGAAGCCATGTGGCAGCTCCTTGATGAAGGTGTCATCGAGTTGGCTTCTGACCGAGATTTGTCTCTCCTGGAATCGAACTAGTAACAGACATAAACGAATCCCCTCCGAGTGTGTACTTGGAGGGGATTCGTTAGTTTTAGCTGAAGTTCAGCTGGCGTTCAGTCCAGCCTCGGGTGTAGCTGCCCAACAGCCATTTGTTGTCCTTTTCCACAACTGTGTACGTCCACTGAGTTGTAAGTGCCCAGTTACCGTCCTGACCGTCGAAAAGCGTAGGGTTATCAGCTTTCATTTCTTCATCAGTAGCATCTGGAGTGTATTTCTTGAAGTAGTCAATTGCAACCGCATCAGTCACACGGTACTTGGCTTTTGCTGTTCCTGAGACGGTCACATAGGTCCCTGATTGAGCGGGTGAAGTGTCCACACCAGTGATGACTTTCGTCACATCAATGAGTGTTTCAGAGCTTCGAGGTTTACCGTCTCGAACCATGGCTGGAGTCTCTTCTTGATTATTGTTCTCAATCACTGAACTGCGGTCGTATGTCTCATCTACTCCACTGCCAATGATTGATGCAACTTCTGTGGGGTAGATGACAGTAGGAGCAATTTCTGTCTTCCATGTATTCCAATTGGCAGTTGACTCCAAAGCAGGTGAATCCAGCGTCTCTTCTGCTACAAACTTCACGACTGCCTGCTGGGCTGACAGAATTTTCTCCTGAGACAGAAGTTCAGTAGCTGCTGGGTCGACAGCTGCGGCATTGTACTGCATTGCTTCAGCATCATCGTTGATTGTGGTTGCAGCGTAAGTGCCAGCTTCATCTGTCACCAGCTTGTATGCATGTACGTCGCCGTATGACGCCTCAGGGTTCACATCCGCAGCAGGTGCGTCCGAAGGGGCTGCTGACGCTTCAGAGGGGCTTACAGAGCTTCCAGAGGGTGTTTCTGCTGGGTTTGCTGTGCAGCCAGTGAGTCCCAGCAACGCTACAAGACTGATTGCTGAAAGTGTGATTGGAAGCTTCTTCAAAATGAGGTCCTTTGTCAGTTTTCTCACAGTCTATCATAAGTTTGTGGTCCTGAAAAGAGTTGCAGAAAAACTTAGTTTCAGGCTTGCACTTAGACACAGCAAGGTGTACGGTTGAAAACAAGCAGCAGGAAGAGAGACCTGCTTTACAGACTCAGGAGAGAAAAATGACTGACACCATCATCCTCAAGGAAAGCACCATCGATGAGGTCTGGGACTTCCTGGACAACACCATCGCTGAGTTCCGTCAGTTTGCGAAGCACATCCAGACGGTCTCCGAGCTGGACTGCATCATCTCGAAGCCTGAGCTGGACATCCTGGTCAAGCTGAACAGCCTCGCTGGTGGGGCAATGCTCGTCCGTGATGCCCTGAAGGCTTACCGAGGCGACAAGAACACTCGCCAGCTTTTCTACAAGCTGGACATGCAGCTGACGGTCTCGCTGAACAACAACGACAACCAGTTCGCCGCCCGCGTCATCCACCACGCAATCGCTGCCCTTAAGCTGAACGGAGAGTAACCATGATGTCTTGGATGTGGTTTAACCTGTACCTGCCGCTCCTCGACCTGGTGCGTCCGTTCATCCTGGCTACTTCTGTCGTGCTGATGGCAGTGTTCGCAGTACTACTCATCCAGGCTTCCTCCACTGGTTCCGCTTTTCTTTTCGGTGGAGCAGCGTTCGCTTTCCTACTTCTGGGATGGAAAACGCTCAACCGCCTTCTTGACTCCAACTGAACAGAATGGTAAAGTCTGACCATGACTAATTTTGACGAAGCTTTCACTCTCGGTGACGGGCATGTTGCCCAGCGAATCCTGGGTAGCCAGAAGCTGCAGCAGGGTAGCGTGTACCTCGATGGTGACGACGCTCCCACTCCGAACCAGGTTGCAGCAGTACTTCATGCTCTTGCTGACCACAGCCTCATCAACCTCATCCTCAGTGATAAGGTCAAGGAGTTGGGTGCTGACCGAGCAGACATGGGCGAGCAGTGGGTTCAGTCCACTGGCGTTGGTCGCTGGCTGCAGAAGGTCGGAGACGAGATGAACTACTCCACTTGGACTAAGTAGTCGAAGAAAAAGAATGTCCCTGTTCTCAAGACAGGGACATTCTGGTTTAACGAGCCTATAAAGTGTGTACGGCGATGATTCACCGCCCACTAAGTTTCTGTCAGAGCTGCTCCGCACAGCTGGCTCATGTTGATAGGCGTAAGGTTTTTTCGAATCTGAATCACGAAGTTCTTTTACTCGAACATGTGTGCGGGCGTGTGCTAAAGTGAAAGAATAATCATGACCGAAAACAACCGATTCAAAAAGCTCATTCGATTGAGGATGAGTATCACTGGGGAATCCTACACCTCAGCTCAGCGCAACGTACGAGGAGCTGACACGAAGCGAAAAGCAACTCTTTTGGAGAACCTGCTAACTGGTCCCGCAACCAAACTGGTTGAAGAGCGACTGTCTATTCATGACACTGGCATGATGCTTATCGGTGGTCAAACAGGGTCAGGAAAGACCACTTTGATGTCTTCTATCCTACATCATGGAATGAACTCAGAGTCGCTCCGTGCCATAGTAATCGAGAGATACCCTGAACTTGTTCCTACTCCAGATGAATTCCCTTTTAACTGTGTCAAGTTCACACCTAATGCTGAAATATCCGAAGATGAATTAATCGAGCAGAGTCTTCGTATGCGCCCTAATTTGCTTTTCGTGGGAGAGATGTCAACTTATCTTCCAAATTTTTGGTTGTCTTCTGCAGCAGGGCATTCTTGCTTCAGCACCATACATGCGAAAAGTGAAGAACAGGTCATTAATAGAGCTACCCACTTGGCTTACCCTGAAGAAGAAAGAGACCAGATGCCGGATCATCTTAGGTCTTTACGAAGCATTGCTATGACCACGCGGTTGATGATAAATCATGATGGTGAAAAGCAGCTCTACTTCCTCAATAGCGTTATACCTGTCACACCTGAAGCTTTACAGGCTCACTATGACAACGAATGGGAAGAATATTATGAAGCTTCAGAGTACGAGCTCGTGTCTCAAAGAATGGAACGTCTGGGTAAAACTGTTCTGAAAAACATCGAGTATAAATGGTGGTAGTCAAATAGGTCCACGACATAAACGAACGCCCTGCGGATGTCTTTTCGCAGGGCGTTCGTTTATGTTCAGCGTTTGTAAGGTTCCATCCAGCGTTCCCAGAACCGGATTCGTCGGAAACCATCCACCACGACAGGGGAAGGAACTTTCATAGTCTTAGCGACAACTGTCACCAGCGACTCAGCCGCACTTTCCTGCTTGCTCTTCTCTGGGTAGTACAAGTCAACCTTATCCAACAGTTTGTACTTCTGCTCCAGAATGCGTCGCTTCACTCCTGAAACCTTCTCATCAGCATTCAGACGACTCACATGAGTTGTTCCCACCAGAGGAACATAAGCAGCTTTCAGCTCAGCGTTACGAGCTTCCCAAGGGATGTAAAGAATGCCTTGACGGATCAGGGACTCGTGGATGCGTGCAGCTGCTTCTACAGGTAGAGCATCTAACGCCGTGTTGAAGGATTTGATATCCAAAGTGAACTCCTAAAGTTACATGTACCCAGAGTCTACCAAAGATACGTACAGGAACCAAATTTTAGCTCCTTGTGTTCGGTCATCAGCAATGGTAGACTCATTGCATGGCAAATGACCTCGCAACTGCAGACCTCGCAGCGAAAGACCTTAACCTGGTGAAGACCTGGTATGAGGAGGATTCGCTCATCTGGGCAACAACCAGTGATTACACGAAGTCTGAAATCACTGGCGAACTGGCTGACCGCGTTCGTCAAGCGTTCAACATCACCGACGATGAGCCTGTCTACATTGTTGAAGAGTCGACAGAGTTCGGGCTAGACTCCACCACTGAAAGCTACCTCAGCTGCATCATCACCTGCGGAGACAATAAGAAAGAGTTCGATGAGACATATAACAACCTCATCTCACTACTGGACTGGTTGGACAAAGCAGCTCCCAAGCAGTAAACAAAAGGACAGAACCAGATGCCTGGTTCTGTCCTTTTCCGTAGCCTAACACGGATTTATAGTACTGTTACAACCCTCAAAGTGGTGATATACTTAGTACATGCTTGAATTCGATGACTATGTTACTGACCTGACAAAAGATGGGTGGGAAGTGGTGTTACTTTCCGTAAACCCTGAAATCGAGGATTATATCCCTCACAGGTATCAGGTAAAGGCAAGAAAATCTGCACTGGGTACTGAGCATGTCATACAGCTGGACAACTACAAACGCGTTTTGGAAGCCATCCAGCTTCTGAGCCAAGTAGTAGACAAAAAGCAAATCTCGACTTCCACATTTACAGAGCTCGAATCCTCCTCAGCTCCTTCTTCAACAAGAGCACCTCATATTGCTGAAGGGATGGGAGAGATGGAACTGTTGAACGAGATGGCTTACGCCGGCTGGGGCTTCAAATTGGTTTACCCACCTCAGCATCGGACAAGTAAGAGCCAGTCAAAAACTTTGGTCTTTGCCAAGCATGTCTGGCATGGTCATGAGCTGGACAAGCCTGTCATTGTTGACAGGAGAAGCATTTTGAATGCCGACTGGGACCGCATCACATTCAATCTTGCTACCACATGCTTACAGGCGTACGTTGACTTCCCTAACGCCATTCCTTATGTTGATTCGTTGGAGCAGCTCGTAATCGATGAGAAGCTAACTGCACAAATTTTTGGATGATGTTGCTCCAGTGAATCAGCTGTTCATGATTCGTTCGAGAATGGAGCCGAAGCCTTCATTCTCGATGATGAATCGTTTGTTGAACACAGTTCCACAGGAGCAGGAGATGTCAGCTGCAATGCCGTGTTCTTGTTCAGATGAGAAACTGTCGTAGACGCTCCAGCTGAAGTTTTCAGCGTAGTTGCGAATCATTGCTGGCTTGCAACCGCCTCCTTCGCCATCATTCAGGTGAGAGGTGGCTTCGTAATCCACGCGACCACGTGTGTCACCCCAGTAACTGTCATCCTGCTGATACGCCTGACCATCTCGCACTAGAACGTTAGTGACGGCCAGCTTGAAGCCCTCAAGTGGTGTCTCTGCAGCTTTCTGGAGTGTCATCTCCTTGTCTACATTCTGTTTGATTTCTGAGATGATGACATCTCGTTCTTCAGAGACTAAACGAAGTGTTTTCTCCAGGTCACGGTTCGGAGTTTTGTTGGTGGCTGCGGCTAGAACTTCCTGCTTAGTGTTTTCATGCCACGTACTGTAAGTACTTTCGGTTACTGCAGCCAGAGTGCTTATCTCAGCAGCTGCCAACTCTTTGACAAGTTTTGCACGGGCTGTTTTACTCAACCCTGTTTCACCTGCAGAGTCCGCTACCTTAGTTTTCAGCTCGCTCAAATTTTTGGCAACTGCAGCACGGTGTGCACGAAAGTCGTCATTGACCCGTTTAGTCGCTGTGCCAGTACGAGCTGGATGTTTTCTGCAGTTGATGTAATTCTTGCTGCAGTTACCGTAAGACTTGGTAGCCATCGATTTTCCTTCTAAAAGTTGTTACAGGAGTTATCTGTTATCTCTAACAGCTAACATCTAATCGATAGAAAAAGGTCCTTTCCCCGATGGTGTTGCGTTAGTCTCCATCGCCACCACCATCTCCGCCACCTGAATCACCAGAGTAACCGGAGTCGCTTCCACCAGTAGAGCTCCCTGAATCAGAAGAGTCCATATAAGCACCTGTCGCTGTGACAGGAACGAAGCCGGCAGGAATTAAAATCTCAGGCCCTCCTCCAGAATCAGTGCTTTTCGGCTCCTCTTTTTCTTCACCCAAGAAGAGGAACTCGTTGTCATCATCCTCTTCGTCTAAGACGAGTCTTACCTTTTTTATTTCTGTGTCATACTCCGTCTCGATGGCATGACCTTTGATGAGCTCGTTCAGTTCTTTTTCAGTCAGAGCCAAAGCATAACTGTTGAGCAGGAATGGCTTGAGCTGGTCCTCTTTGTAATCAGCTTGAGCTTCTTTTTTACCCGCTCTGTAGTCAACATGGTTGACAATGTTGACGAACAGGCTGTAGAGACTGAAAATTCCAAACAATGTGCCTGTAATACCAAGCGTGTAGATCATTGGTTTCTCTGTTGCAACCCAGCCGCCCAAGCAAACAGTCACACTCACTATAAGCAGAATGGAAAAAATCACCAGCTGAACAGCTTTGGATGTTCCAGGGATTTGGAGCAAATCTAAATTCTTAGCAATGGGTCTTCTTGGAGTCAAAGGTTCGTACAGTTTACTGTTCATATTTTTAACTATAGCAGCAGGATCGGCTGCCTGCCATTTTGATCTTTAGCCGGCAACTTTTACTAGGACCCGAGGATTGACAAAAGAGGACTGAATAGTGCTGAAAATGACTTTCCGGTCCACCAATCTAGTTAGAAATAGCAAGGCTTTTTAACTAACGAGAAAGGACTCAGCCCAATGTCCGACAACCCCAATGGATTCCCTCCACGTTCACCGTTCCCTGGAAATCGTGGGCAGCAACCTCAGCCAGCTCAAGACCAGAATCAATTTCCTGGGTTCCCTCCTCAGGTACCTGGACAAAGAAGCTGGCAGACTCAGCCACCCCAGCAAGATGGCTACCCTCTACATCAGGAATATGACAATGAAGGTAATCCCGTTCAGTACCCGCAGCAGGCACAGCCGCAGAACCCTTATGAGCAGCAGAACTCTTACGCTCCTTCTCAACCTCAGCAGTTTGCAGGGCAGCAGGCTCCGCAGCAACCTGGTAATGGTAATGACAAGAACCAGCTGTGGAAAATAGTAGGCATCGTTGCCGGAGCTCTTGTTGTTCTTATCATTCTACTGTCTGTTCTTGTCTCTGCCACTAAAGGACTACGTGAAAACAATTCTGCACCAGCGCCTGGAGCCTCAATTGTAGACCCAATTACTGGCACACCTGTTGCTTCGACAGCTGACCCAGCTAAGGACCAAGAGTTCAATGAACGGTATGAAGCACTTGAGGTGAAAGAAACTTTTGTCACTGCAGATAGTGCTCGTGGTTTAGCATTGGAGACATGTGCCTACTTGGAGACTAACCCAACAGCTGACGAATTTGCTGAAGAGCTTCTAGATAGCAACGGAGACCCTTACCAAATTGGTAAAGTAGTTGGAGCTGGAATGGTAGTTTATTGTCCTTCACAGGAAGACCACCTCTTCACTTTGATGGGTCAAAAGTAACTTCGTCTTTTTCCAAACACGTACACGAAAGCCCCTCCAGTTTTGCAGTTTGGAGGGGCTTTCGTGTACGTGGGTTAGTAGTCGTAGCCGTCGCTGTCTCGCGGGACGATGATTCCGCGAGTGGCAAGCTGCTCGGTCCAAGCCAGCTCGCTCTGGAGCGTCTTCTGCTCAGCAGCCAGGTAGTCAGCACCCTTGCAGCTAGGGCAGGCGTACTTCTGGGCGTACTCACCGCTCTTGACAGAGCAGTCCGAATCCCCGTACTTGCAGCCGTGCTTGCCGCAACAGTGCGTCACATGGACACCAACCTCGTAAGGGACGGCTTCCAGCTCAACCTCGTTCAGAACCTTCATTTTGTCTCCTAAAGTAGTGGGGGGTGAGCAGGTCTCTCTTCCTGCTCTTTCCTCACAGTAGCATGAACTTTGTCTGTTGACAACCCCGATAATGAAATCATGAAAAGATTGTCCCTCTTGACCTTATGCGGAGTCCTCCTGCTGGCTGGCTGCTCCACAACGCCTGAACCTTATAATGGTCCTACACTTCCGGCTACCCAGGTCGGTGAAAAAGCCGCTGAGAAGATGGACACTGTAATTGGAGTCAAGCCAGCTGTAGCATGTGGGGATAACCCTGTCCCTGCTGTTGACGAGTATGTCCTCACCTGTGATATGACAGACCCAGGTTCACAAGCAATTTTTGATGCTGATGTGACTATCCATATGACAGGGGCAGACACTTTCGAAGTTGATGTAAACGTTGCAGATAAACCAAAATTTGAGCCAGTGGCTTAAATAGAGAACGCCCTGAACAATTCAGGGCGTTCTCTAAGACCAGCTGTTATTTCTTGGTCATAAATGTTGTTGCAGTTGATGCAGTTGAAGAGTATTTTCCATCAGCTGAGTAAGCAACTGCTGTGACAATGACAGTGTACTTGGTGTTAGCTTTCAAACCAGCTGGCTTCGCAGTCAACTGTGTGGTGTTGAAGCTTTTCACTGACTTTCCAGTGATAACTGACACATTGTACAGCTTGACGTTACCAGTAACGGCAGTTGGTTTAGCCCATGTGACAGTAGCAGAAGTTTTGGTGATTCCACTGACTGCTAATTTACCTGGAGCGTTCACAGTCACCTTTGAACTCAAAGCAGCTGGAGTACGAACTGTTGTCGCTGCAGCTGTTGAAGAAGCTGTCTTTGTCTTGCTTTCAGACTGAGCTCGTGCAACTACTTTGACGGTGTAGCTGGTGTTAGCTTTCAGCCCCTCGAAAGTGGCGTTCAGGTTAGTTGTGTCGATGCTCTTGCTGTAGTTACTGCCTGAAATTTGAACAGTGTACCCAGTGACAGTTCCAACAACAGTGGTAGGAGCTTTCCATGTAACGTTCACCTGTGTAGCGCTGGTTGCTTTAGCTGCAACAGCTTGAGGAACGGAAACGGATACGTTCTCAGAAAGACGGGCTAAAGTGGTTGCATCTTTGACAGCAGCAGCTGTTTTGGTGTTTGTGCCGTCATTAGATGTTGCAGTGGCGACAACTTCAAAACGGTAGGCTGTGCCGGCTGTTAAGCCAGTGACACGCTGGAACCATGCAGTGGTGGTGAAAGTTTTGACTTTCGTGGTGCCTTTGTACACGTTTACTGTGTAAGGGTCGAGGTTTCCAACCAAAGTAGCTGGACCTGTCCAGCTGACATCAGCTGATTCGTAGCTGGCTTTTACAGCAACATCCTGTGGGGCGGTGACTTCAACGAGTGAGAAGTCTTCCTCTGGAAGAGGTGCAGAGTCAGATGTGTAAGCAACAGGTTCGGAGACTGACTCTTTTGTTGTTGCAAGGTCAGCTGAACGAGCTTTGGTGGTAACTGTGACGTAGTAGTCGGTCTTTTCAGTCAGCCCTGTGAATGAAGTGGAAGAGGAGGAAGTCTGGTTTGTTTTAACCAATGTTCCGTCAGCGGTGTAGAGGTTGACAGTGTAGCCCAGGATTGTTCCAGTTGTTGCGGGTGCTGACCAACGCACAGTGAGTCTGTCGTAAGAATTGCTGGCTGTTGAAACGTTAGCTGCTGAGTCCAAAGTGATTGGTGCGTAACGAGCGAAGTTCTGGGTGTACCAGGTTCGGCCAGCGCCGTCGATGTAGTATCCTAGACCAATATCTGTGTAATTGCCGAGGATGTTAGCTCGGTGTCCTTCTGAATTCATCCATGCTGTGACAACTTCGGATGGCTTGTAACCATAGGCTACGTTCTCTCCTACTTGCTGCCAGTCACCTGGAATCTGGAAAGAGTAGTCAGGATTGTGAGTCATGGCTCCGTTGGATGCCATTTTTTCTGACCAAGCCTGTGCCACTGGGTTGATTTTCGTGTTCAGGGTGAGGGGTTCGAGACCGTTCTGCTCACGAGCAGCGTTGGTTTCGGTGAGGATTTGCTGGATGATAGCGTTGTAAGCTTCATCTGAGGTAGCTGCTTGAGCTGTTACTGGAGCTGCTGCGTTCGTGGCTACTGTGACACCAGAAGTTACGACAGCTGCGGCGAGAACTAAAGACAGAGTTCTATTGAGTCGCATGAGAGTGGAAGGGCCTTTCAAAGGATGATGGAACCAGGTTGTATTCATCATCGGTCATTTATCGTTAAATGCTGAAGAGAGACTACCATAGAAAACTCAATATTTCAAGTTTATGCTATAAAATAACAAAAAAGCCCTCCTCTGACCAGTTGATACCAGTCAGGGGAGGGCTTTTCAGGGGCTACTCAGGCAACGGAGCGGGTCACTCCGAGGATGATTTCCGTCAGGTCAGCCTCGGCAGAGAACCTGTGGTCCTTGTACTCGCCGCACTTGCAGGTGACCTTGACAGAGATGATGGAGAGCGTACGGTGGGCGTCTGAGTCGAACGTGTCGAACACGCTCTCTTCAGAGATGTCCTGGTCCACATCAGACGCCTCAGCGATACCGCACTCGATGACGTGGGCAGCCTCAGCGGTCGGCTCGTACGTCCAGGTCTGAGGGAGGAACTTCTGGCTTCGCCCGACGACAAAGCCAGCAACGGCAAGCGAAAAGCCAGGCAGCCAGGAAGCGTCCGTGGTGTCAAACATTGTGATGCCTTTCATAAAGTAAGTAGGGGTTTGTCCTAACCCAGAGAGTATCACAGCTCTATGGGTTGTGCAACCAGTTAAATGACGGAAGCCAGACAAAGTTTTTCAACCTGTCTGGCTTCCGTCATTCAGAGCTTAGAACCACAGCTCGCGGTAACGCTCCTGCTCGATGCTCTGCTCAAGCTCGAACGCCTCACGCTCAAGGGCTTCGCGGTACTCGGAGTCTGTGAGGTAAGTCTCATCCTCCAGGAATCGCTCAGCATCCATGTCATGCTGCAGCGTGTAGTCAGACTCGTCAAGGAAGTAGTGACGACCGATGATGTCAGAGCCACCATAAACCGACTCGTCCTCATCCCAACGGTTACCGTCCTCGAACAGAGCCATAGGAGGACCGCTGACGTAGGACGACTGAGCAGGAACAGGGAACCGAGCAAGCAGGTCCTCAGCCGACATCAGGGAAGGAAGCAGGGAAGAAGCAGGAGCCGTGTGCTGAGCAGGAACCTGCTTCAGGAAGTTCGCAATCAGCGGAGTGATTGTGTCGTCCTGGTCCACGTGCGAAGCCTCAGGGTGCCACTGCGTACCGATGACGTTCAGCTCTGCAGCCTCAATCATCTCGACAATGCCGTCCGTGCTGTAAGCCGTGATTTCAAGCTTCTCACCAAGAGCCTTGACCGACTGGTGGTGCGAAGATGCCACGCTGTACACACCGTCAGCAAGGACAGAGGAACGCACAACCTCAACATCGTGAGCAACCGCACGATGCTCGTAAGCACCAGCACCGAAGTTGTTGTGCTTGACCTTAGCCATGTGACCAATGTCAGCGTGCAGCGAACCACCGAACGCAACGTTGATGAGCTGCATGCCTCGGCAGATACCCAGGATGGGAATACCTGCACGAAGAGCTGCATAAATCAGCTCCAGCTCGTACTCGTCCGTCGCGTCACCACGGCTGAAACGGTACTTGGAACGGTTCGCACCACGGTAGTACGCAGAGTCAACGTCGTAACCGCCGAAGAGGATAAGACCACCGAAGCCCTCAAGGTTGACACCCTCCTGAACCATGTCAGGGGCAGCCTTCTTGACAGGGGTGAACCCCGCAGCAGCAACAGCGTTGGTAACGGTGTCATGCATGAACTGCGTGATGTAGTTGTGGTCTTTCTCCGACCGACCCTGGCGTCCAGAGGGGTCTGAGATGTAGATGGGGAGTGTCATTGTGAACTCTTTACGTCGTCTTTCGTTACGGATGGTTTGTCTTCTTCTATCAAGAATACACGATAGATCGATCATCCGCAACCCCTCACAGGAAATTTGTCTTTTCCCAGAAGCTGATACGAAAGGAATGGGTGTAGTACCCCTATATCGGGAGGTTCTCAACTCATCTGTCTTCAACCTACCAGGTGCAAGCTCTTCCTGCAACACCTATAACGAACATTCTGAAACTTTTACCGGCTTTTGCCCAGACTTTCTGTTAGAATCAAAGAAACGACAGAAAGATAAACCTATGGGTGTATGGGAAACGCAGCGCATTGGTAACACAACGTTCACCAACTACTACAAGAACACAGACGAATACATCGCAGCTGGAGTTGCAGGTTTCTTCATCAACCTCATTCTGCTGGGAGGTTTCATCGCATTCGTGCCATGGGCTTTCAGTTCGCTCATCACCTCGCCAGGAGCTCAGCTGGCTGTTCTCTGGGTAGCTATTCTCTGGGCTACTGTTGGTGTATACGGTAACGTCAACGCGTCAGGCGTCCGCAGATGGGTGACAGGAATTCTCGCTGCACCTATCTTCCTGTTCGTCGCCCTACTTCTTCTCAGTGACCCTCTATATGAGGAGAAAATCAGCGGAGTGACATTCTGGTTCACAATCATCGGCGTCATCATCCTCGGTTTCTTCGGTAGCATGTCTGCTCCTTTGTTCATCCTGTTCAGCGTCTTAGGGTTCCTTTTTGGTCTGCTCTGGTACGGGATTGTCATCATTGGTACAGGCATTGGAAGCCTTTGGGATACTCTCCTGTACGCCCGAGACTCCCGCAAACGCCGGCGAATGCCCTAAACCCAAACTTTAGCTGGAGGCTCTCATGATTGAAAGCCTCCAGCTTCATGTAGATAACCATTGAGAAAGCGGTAAATCAAGAATGATTGACGACAAGCTTCCAGCTTACGAGGCATCTGCAACAAAGCTATCCGCAAAGCTCACGGAATTTATTGGGAAAGCTGGTAACGCAGAGGAGAAGAACCGTCACCTTTACACCCTGCATGCTTTGAACAACACCTTGTCTCAAATGTATAGTTTCCTGAGGCTACAAACAGCAGAGCTGAAAAGTCTGCAAGCGACAACAGTGAAAGAGGTAGACCCTCTGGACTTACATCGATTGGCTTATGCCGTCAAGGACGTGCTGACTCCAGAAGCTCCCAGCTGGGAACCTCCTTCAGAAGAGGTAACTCAGGTCATCGATACTGTTCTGAAGCTCGGTTGGAAACCACCAAAAGTTGATGAGTAACAAAAAGACACCCCCTGATATCAGGGGGTGTCTTTTTACTTTGCCGTTACCTTAGAAGCCGTAACCCATCGACGGGCTGGAACCATCAAACGGGATGACAATCCCGCCCATGTCGAAGCCAGGCTTTCCACCGTAGGTCATGCCGTAACCGCTGCCACCATCGTCCGTGCTTCCGCCGCCGCCAGAACCAGTGTTGTCGGCAATGCTGCCCTCAACAGGAAGCTGCGAGTTATCGACAGCATCGTTCTGCAGAGTCGAACCACAGCCAGTGAGGGTGACAGCAGCGATGATGACGCTCAGGGCAGTGATGGAAAGCTTCTTGAACATTCGTGTCTCTCTTCTCGTTGGGAACGTGTTTCGTTCTCTCTCCAGAACCATACCAACATTTGAGGATGAAGGCAACACAGATTGTCAACAAATATTGGTGGCGGATCGTCAATGATTGTGCTACGCTGAATCTCAACAGCATTCTACTAAGAGAGAGAAAACACATGCTCAACGCTTCTGTCGTCATTTCGGTCGACTCCACCAGCGGTAACATCCAGAAGGAGAGCGTCCTTCGCTTCTACCTCAGCAAGGGATATGAGGTGAACCTCCGTGAGGATGTCACCATCATGGTGTTCGATATCTACAAGCTGGACACCCCTTGGCTGGATGTGGAGGAAGTCCTCATGGCTTACCCCTGGGACCAGAACCTGCACCTGATTGCAACCTACTTCCACGGCATCGGTGCTGATGCGAAGAATCTCAGTGCTGGCACTTACGTGTCGCAAGAGGTTCTGTCCTTCACCATCGATGATGGCAAGTTTGCCGCTCTGGTCGACTAATCCACTCGAATGAAATGCCCACTGGCTTCTGAGCTGGTGGGCATTTCGTCTTTGGAGGGTTTCTCTAGAGGGCTTATGAGTTATGGTCTTGACATCATTTGCTGATTGTGGTAAGATTAATAGCTTTTTAGTCTTTTTTAGACGAGTAGTGATACTGTTTAGTATCCACTACTATCAAGGAAGACAATGAACTTAGGAAAATCAAACGATCAGGAACATGAGGTGTTCACAAATCACATCTCAACTCCTGCTCCAGAACCAGTTGTTACAGTCATAGACCCTCCTGCAGCAGACACTCCTCCATCTGGTGGAGGTAGTATTGTTCAAACAATCACCCTAATTGCTATGTTTGCTATTATTACGATTGTCGTGTTGAGGATGATCGCAAGTTCTATCACAAACAAGGCAAGCCAAATCTCTGAAGCAATTCAGGCTTCAACCCCTCCTGCAGCTGTTGAATCAGCTTCCCAAGATAACAGCCCAATTGGTTTGATCTTGGTCATCTTCGGAGCTCTCTTCTTGCTCGGCTTCACCGCTTTTATCTTCACAATGGCGAAAAGAACCATTCAGAGAAACAAGGCTGCAGCAGCAAAGGACGAGTTCGTGGCTCCTGAACTCATCACAAGCTTGAACGATGTCGATGAAGACAAAAACAAGTCTTGGTTAGGTAAGCGATAACCCATGGATTTGAACAAAAACGAAATTCGTACTCCATTACAAGCTTTTGAAATAGTTGAACCGGTCCAAAAAGCTAAATGGAAGATGCCTGAACTATCCATTATCGATGTCATCATTGTCACAAGCGTGGCTATCCTCATTGCTTTAATGGCATTCACAGTGCCGTCTTTGATTGATAATGCCAAAAACATTTCAACAAAGAACAACGAGACTCAACTAATTCCGAGCTCTACCAGCGAGTAATTCGAAGTCATCTACAAAGACGAAACCTCCACTGAGCACTTCCAGTGGAGGTTTCGTCTTTTCCCGAGAGGCTACACGATGAAGTACTGCTCTGCAGGCATCTTCTGCGTCCTGTAGCCGAAGTGGGAAAGAGTCAGAGCCATTTGGTCCCGACCGACAGGGTTGGAGGTGTGAATGAACACCCAGTTGACGTTCACAGGCTCATCATTGAACGCCTTCTCTGAAAGGTAGTCAACGACAGGCATGATGGTGTCGAGCTGACCGTTCGGCTCACCAAGGTCATGGTCCAGCCAAATCTCGTCCCAGTCGTTCTGCTCAGCCAAAATGTCCAAAGCCTCAGCGGACGTGCGGGCAATGGTCACATCCGCATCAGCAGTGTTCTCACGGAAACGAAACTCGATACCCTCACGGAAGTTGCGGAGGTCATCAATCAGTAGAACACGCGGCTTCTGAGCCATGGTCTTTCACCTTCTTATAAACGAATGAATCTGGGTTAGGTTTTCAGTGTAGCAGACTTCACCACAACCGCAATACCTAACCCAGATGCATCTGAGAAAACAGTGTCTTTTTATGCAGGCACTACCGTGTCAAGTGTAGCCAGAATGCTCTCAGCAGCAGCAACCATCGGTTCCTGCCCGAGCTGGTATCTACGAATCGACACCGAACCCTGAACAATCTTCAGGGTCTTTGTAACAGGTCGACCGAAGAACGTCCGTGAAGGAACACGTGCAACTCTGACCAGCTCTACCACGAACCAGTCATAGTCGCACTCTTCAGCCCGCTGCTTGGCTCGAAGACGAACCTGCCATTCAGAACCTGCAGGGGCAGAAGGAAGAGAATCGATGAATGTCATGAGTCCATTTCTAACGTCAAAAAATAAGTATCAGGATGCCGTGGTGAGAAGGTTCCGACGACGAAGAGCCTCTGCGTTAGCTGCCGCAGTCTGCTCCTGCTGGCGACGCTGACCCTCTTCACTGAGCAGCCACAGAGTGTATGCTGCAAGCTCTGCAGTACTCTCGTTCCCCAACTCGTAATACTTGACGGGGAAGCTATCAATGACGACAGCTCGCGTGACCTTCCGAGCCTTACGGAACAACGGCTTCGTCTCAACAACCTTGTCCTTGCACAGGCTGATGGTATAGAAAGCGTAATCGCCACTTCCCGAAGAGTGCGTAACCTTCCAGTACACCTCAGGGTCAACAGGCACAGGGAAACCCGTCTTCTCATCAACTTCGAACGTACCCCAGTAACGGAAGCTCTTCTTCATTGTTTTTCTCTCTCCTGCTATCAACAAGTGGTAAGTACTTGAACCCTACCTCTAAAAACTGAACAGTGCAACACCTACAGAGAAATTCTTTGAAGCCAGGTCAAAACTGTCGGAACAGAAGAAACTCACCCTGAGGAGAGAGTTCTGCATCGATGCAGAACCCCCTCGATAGCAACCACCGAATCATCTCCTGATGATGTGGGTAAATTTCAAGGTAAAGAGCATCGGCTTGAGTGTCAGCCAAAATCCTGTCCAGAAGAGCAGCACCTAAACCTTTGCGGGTAGAACCACCAGCGACTTTGAAAGTGGAAATTTTGCTCACAACACCATGCAGCGAAGAAGGGCCGTCAGTGTCCACCAGCTTGACAATGGCAACAGCATCGTACTGTCCTGGATTAGTGCCAGCTACATAAGCAGAACGGTTTGCAGTGTCTGATTTGGTCTTTTGTATCCAGCTAAGGAAACCAGGATACTCTCCGGTCAAGGAATTGAAAACGTCCGCGTTGGAGTCCACCAACTCGATTGGAATCTTTCGGACAGAGGACATGATGAAAGGGTACCAGAATTCCTGTTATTATGCACCTTAAACCTTGCAGATAGTATCAAAAGCTGATAATGTTCAGGTAAGTACATTTAGGTCAAGAGAGGTAGAGATGAGTCTACTCAGTCATTTCAAGAAAACTCCTGCAGAGTTGCAGGACACAGGATTCAGAGAGTGTCGTTCCTGGTACGGGTTTGCTATTCACATCAGGGATTTGTCCGATGAAAGCGGTACTGCTTTGTGCGGTTATAAGCCGTTGGATGACTTTAGTTCACCGTTGACTGTAGAGCGGTACTTGCAGACGCTTCGAAATCAGCATGAGTCTTCGTTCTACTGCAACAACTGCCGCATGAAATTCAGCCGAAAGGTGCCTGTTTTAGCGTAATGCAGGCACAGAACAAAGAAGGAGGGACTGTACCCAATCGAGTACAGTCCCTCCTTTTTTGTAGGTTGAGCTTTAGAAAAGGGCTTCCTTTTCAGCTGCCTCAACGTAGTTGTTGATGAAAGCTGCAATGTCTTTTACCTTAGCCGTCTTTGCGAACTTCTTCTCCTGGTATGCGGAGACCCAGACTTCGACATTTGCCTTGGCGAGGAACACATCCAGGGGCTGGTCAAAGATGTATCCATCAGGCGGGTAGATGCTGATGACAGTCTCGTCATCGACAGAAACATGCGCTTCGAAACCAGGGTTCAGTTCCAGCACAGCTTCCTTGACCTGCTCAGTGGTGATAGCCATCAGTGCGTTCCTATCTCTCGTCGTATGAAGCTCTTACGGGAACACTACCATCTTTTCTGCGGAGGGCAAGCCCAGGTTAGTCGTTCGCCCAGGATTCGTTCTCTTCGATGAAAGCCTCAACAGCTTCAGCGATTGTCTCAGCAGATGCGTCTTTGTCCAAGAAGCGGTTATCATAACCACCGCAATGCAGCTCAATTTCATCTTCGTACAGCCATACATCAATCTCGTAGTCCTGCGTGTATGACTTCGGAGGGTACACAGTAATCAGTTCAGGCTCATCCTCAGTGAGTACAATGCTGTACTCCGGGTTCAACTCCAGGAGAGCCGCATTGATTTTTTCAGGTGTAGTCATTACGATCTTGTCCTTTGCCATTAGAGTCTACAACATGAGGGTACCATCTATTAGGTAGAAGTACAATATTTTTGTGCAGAAAAAGAAGTTGATTTGCGACAACTAAAATGGGAATGATTACAGTGACTGCAATGTTTGGTCCAATAGATAATTCATACCACTCTGCTCTACCTGGAATTCGAAGATGACCCCAGGTAGAGCATTTTTATGCAGAAAGAACCCCATGACAGACAATCCACCTATAGCAAAGCCTCTAACGAAGACCGCCACGAACTGGATATTCGGCGGCTTACTGATGGTCATGTTCCTCTCCTCCTTGGATCAGACAATCATCTCTACAGCTCTTCCCACCATCGTCGGTGACCTCGGCGGCATCGCCCACATGGCATGGGTGATTACTGCCTACACTCTTGCCATCACCATCGCCATGCCAATCTATGGAAAGCTGGGTGACCAGTTCGGAAGAAAGCCTCTCTACATCACGGCGATAGCAATCTTCCTTGTAGGTTCAGTTCTGTCTGCCCTTTCAGCAGACATGACCCAACTCATCACCTTCCGAGCCATCCAAGGTCTCGGAGCGGGTGGTCTCATGGTTCTCTCCATGACAATCTTGGCTGACATTTTTTCACCAGCTGAACGAGCCAAACGTTCCGGAATCCTCGGAGGGGTTTTCGGTCTCAGCTCAGTAGTTGGTCCTCTACTTGGTGGATTTTTGACAGAACACCTTTCCTGGCATTGGACTTTCTGGGTGAACGTTCCCCTGGGAGCTTTAGCTCTGGCCGTTATCATCACTCGTTTGCATCTACCCCACCGAGTTCATGCGAAAGTTCGTGTTGACTACCTGGGTATGGCTGTCATGGCTCCTGCTATCACTGCGTTCATCCTTGCTTTCACTTGGGGAGGCAGTGAGTATGACTGGAACTCGCCACAGATTGTTGGTCTTTTTGTCGGATTTGCTGTTCTGAGCGCTCTGTTTGTTCTGGTTGAACACAAAGCTCAAGCACCTATCATTCCTCTGGTTCTTTTTAAGTCCCGTGCTTTTGTGCTCGCCTCAAGCATCGGAATTCTTCTCGGTGCCGGCATGTTCGCCGCCATCTCTTACATTCCCACCTACCTCCAGGTAGTCACAGGAGCAACTGCAACAGCTTCTGGTCTGATGATGCTTCCTACTGTCATCGCAATTTTTGGTGCCAGTATCGGTTCAGGTCAAATCATCGCCAGAACAGGGGCTTACCGAATTTTCCCTATCATCGGTATGACCATCGCCGCTTTGGGAATTTTCCTGCTGTCCACAATGACAGCAGACACTCCAGTTCCTCTGACCATGGTGTTCATGGCTGTCCTCGGAATAGGTCTTGGTCTCACCATGCAACCGCTGATTCTCATCGTGCAGTCTTCAGTGAAAGCTGCAAATTTGGGAGCTGCAACAGCTACGAACAACTTCTTCCGTGAAATCGGTGTGACCTTAGGTGTCTCCATCTTCGGTTCAGTGTTCTCCTCACGTCTCGTCAGCAACATGGCCGGACTTGGCGGAGGAGGAAACGCAGGCAGTAACTCTTTGACGCCAGACGTAATCAAAGCACTGCCGGCTGAACTGAAAAGTCAAGTCATCGACTCTTATGTCAACGCTTTGACCCCAGCATTCATCTACCTGGTTCCAGTGGTTCTTCTTGGTGCTGTACTTGCTGTCTTTTTACCGAAGGTGGAAATGTCTAACGAGTCCGGCTTGGAGAGAGCTCAACGTGAAGAGTCCACTCCAATGACTGGAAATGTCCCAGTCATTAGCTAACCAGAGCATGTTTTAGGCCCCTTTTCGAGTAACTGAAGAGGGGCCTAAAACATGCTCTGACCAGGGATATTGTTGACAAAATTACTTATTCGTGGTATGATTTACTCATACTACAGATAGGAAAATCATGATTGATATCTCCAAGGAAACGTTCTACCAGATTGACTCGAACACTCCCATCAACGGAGCTCCCTCGTTGAAAGAAATTGCGTCAACTCATTTCGGTAAATCTTATGACCCTCTCGAAGCCCTTGCCCAGGTTGGTGAGATGTACAACGGTCTCTACCAGATTTTCTCAGTTGAAGGCTATGAGAAGTACGCAGAAGTGGGCGAAGACAAAGAAGCATTCGATGAGTGGATTAATCAAAGCGGTTCTGACCCCATCTACTCCTACATCATGTACCGTCTCATCAAAGATGAGGTGATTCCTGACGGGAAATACCTCATCAACTTCTGGTGGTAGAAGTCCTTTCCCGAAAGAGTTGACAAGGGATGTTCTGATGTGTAGGGTTCAAGTAATCATTCATTCCTATTGAGGAGAAAATCATGCCTGACTCTGTTCCGACCTACACTATACAAGCGACGAACGGCAGTATCCACGCCGACCGAGCTGTTGGCTTTGGCCTTGCAGCTCAGGCAGATGAGGCTCGAACTGCCAACATGCTGGAGTTCGTGAAGCACTACTCCACCCGTCTCTCTCGTGAGGGGCATGACGCAGCATTCAAGCAGATTGGCGAGCGACTCAACCTGCTCTAAGGGAAACTTCTGCAAAGGAGGGGAGAACCAATTATGGTCCTCCCCTCCTTTGCTATTTACAATAGTCTGGTTCACCTGCTACTATGAAGTGTTAACCCAAGGAGAAGATATGAGTATCGCAGCTGTACTTGACGAAAGCCTTCCGTTTGAAGGTCGCGTCAACACCCCTAAAATCACCCAAGCGTTCACAGGTTCAGACGGAGCTGCTTACCGTGTGGAGGTGCGTTCTCAGGACACGAGTTGGTCTTTCTTTGACAAAGAGAGCAAAGACTGGATGGCTAATGGCACCTACCTAATAGAGGGTCAGGAGCTGGTTGCTGTCCTCAGCACTGGTGACCGTTTCTTCTCCATCCCCCTTGATTCTTTAATCCCTGACGATGGCTTTGATTACGAGCTTGAAAGTTTCACCCTGAGTACCCGTTTCCATGATGCAGCTTTCATTGTTCGGAAAGTAGGAACAATTCTTCCTGCCCGACTAATCACACCTGAAGATGCTAATCCTGAAGGCAAAATGGTTTGCGATGATGCATACACCATGTACGGGATGGATGAATTCCACTGCCAGCGTGAGCTCGGACATCTTGGAGCTCATCAGGAGTTCAAAAAGTTCATGCATAATAGATGGACTGACGGAGGTGGTCGTTCTGCCCCTAAAGCTGCTTTCGGAGTGAAGACCACTTGCCCTGGATGCCAGGAGGTTCTTTTCGAGAATGAGCCTCGTTGCTCAAGTTGTGAGTTCTGGAAAATGCAGCTCTCTAAGCCTGGCGGGTTCATCATCGAGGGAACCCACTACCGCCCTGGAAAGGGTGGCTTCGATGGACATGAATTCAAAGTGCAAACCAAGAATGGTATTTGGACTGGCGAACTGATGACGCAGGGAGAGATTCCTGTTTTCCTGAAGTCAGAGTTCCCGGATAATGCTTCATTTGTTATCACAGAAGAGGAATACGCGTGAACGTATCCCTCTTCCAAGTCTGCTAACTAATAGGCAGTATGTCTTTTTACTGGAAGGACATCTGAAGAACCTCCCCTGTAGTGAACACAGCCACTGTAGGGGAGTTTTTCATTTTAACGACTGTGGCGATGGTGCCAGAAACCACAGCATGGTCAGCGATGGAATTGGTGTCCCAGTCAATGACAATGACAGGCACTGAGACAGGAAGAGTCTCTCCTGCTGGCAAAGAGTTGACTGCTTCAATCAAAGCTTCAGCTTCGATCTGTTCGATCTGGTTACGAGGAGCTTTGAGTCGGAAATCGGGAGATGAAGTATGCATAAGATAAGCTTAGCTTGTTTGAATTTTTTGTAGCAGAAAATAACATAACATGCTACAGTGGAACTCTGAGTTCGAATAAGGAAGGCGTATTAGCCATGGCAAAAGTAGCAGGCACGTTTGAAAGCATCGTCGGAGCTTACTTTGACGACTTCATCGCACCACTCCATGAAGTCAGCGGTGTCCCCGCTGAAGACATCCTTAGCATGCGAGGCAAATACGTTCAGGATGTCGCTGAGAACGAGAAAGCAATCGCTGAGATTGAAGACATCTACGGTGTCACAATCATTTGATTGGCTTAGCCCTGATGGAAAGGAATAACCATGTCTGCTGATCTACACATCATCCTCATCGACCCTCAACTGATTGATGTCGAGCTGGTCAAAAAGTATGCCACTTTTGAGGTCCCTGATGATGTCGAGCCGTCTAAGTTCCTTGAGATGCAAGAAAAGCACCAGGAATTCATCTCTGTTCTTTACGGTAATGTCCATGACCTCGAATCGTACGTCTACCCTTTCAAAGAAGATGTATGGGTTGGTCAGGTTTCCTGGCTGAAAGCATCCCTCTCAGGTGAATACGACAGGTACGTGCCTTCATTGGTAGCTCATGTCAGTCAGACATATTTTGATAATGGCGGAGCAGTAGTAATCACAGATGATTTCATTGAGTCTCTGCTTGCTGGCTACACGCAGCATCATGACACTCTTTCTATCTACGAAGACGGTGACATTCATACTGAAGAGCATGAGACTGGGGTGACGAGAAAGGAAACGCTGGAGAAGTTCCTGAGGAGCCATCTCGGGGAATGGTCTTTCGCTGACTCATGGTGACTTCAGTAATCGAACCTTGCCCTACCTGCTCTTTTGGTCTTTTCAACCCTGTGGCAAGGCTTGGCGTTTCTGACTGGGGTATCTACGATGATAGCCGCTTCCCTGGAAGAAGTATTGTAAAACTTCGTGACCATCAGGAAGATTTTGGTGAGCTGAATTCAACTAAGGCAGCTGCTTTCATGTCGGACGTTCAGACAGCAATGCGAATCATCAAAAATACCACCCGTGCAGACAGAGTGAATGTAGCTATTCTGGGTAATGCGGTGCCTCATGTTCATGCCCATCTGATTCCACGATTCTCAGCTGAAGAACCTCATCCCAATCAGTCACCATGGAATGACACCCGCCGCAAAGAAGTACTCCTTCCTGAAGTGTTGAAAGAGCTGGCTGCCAGCTTCGCCTCAGCACTTAACTGAAAACACCCACTGTCTTTTTACATAGTGGGTGTTTTCAGTTAGCCTACGAGCTCTAACTTGTGGAAAGAGAGTGTCTTTCCAGGGTAGAGGTTGAAGAGCCGGCTCAGCTCAGCATTGTCATGAAACGCGTCAAGCACCAAACCAACGTTGTCTTCCATGAAGTAGCCCAGACGGACCTGACCAATCGCCTGAATTTTGTCATCCGCCATCAGGCGAATCAAGTCACCAGGCTGAAGGTCTTCTAACTCAACCGGAACCCATGTCAAGTTTTCTCCAGGAGCAGCTTGAGCTGCCTGGTTACTCACTGCTTGGACAGTAGGGTTGATACTCATGGGAAATCCTTACGTATGTTAACTTTCCCTTAATGTTACCGCAGTGACACCCATTCTGGCAAGTTTTTAGTGTCTTTTGATATGCGACACGCCGTAAATAAATGTTTTTCTTGCATTTGTATACTAATCGTGTTAGGCTGTTCACAACTCAAGGAGAGAAGTTGTGAGCTTTCCTGTTGTGTTGTGTGTGTTAAGTAAGGCCCGCTGCGTAATTGCAGCGGGCCTTACTTACTAGGTGGACTAAACGGTAGCGAAGTCGAAGTAGTCGTTCTTGTGCTTGTCCTCTTCGCACACTACGTCTTTAGGGTCAGAGCTAGTTTCATCGGCGTAGAAACCTTGAGCCCCACAGAAGTTGCAAACCCAGCTTCCGAAGTCGCTAACCCAGAAGTCTTCATGACCCGTGGTGGCTTTGAAATGAGCTCTTTGCTGAGCGTAAACCTGGTAGGGAACCAGAACTGAACCATGAAGCCCGATGCGTTCTTCCATGACCAACTCGTTGGTGAGCTCACGGATGATTATCTCAGGGGCGCCTAAAATTTTGCCTAAGGTTGACAGGTAGAAACCTTCATCTGAATCCTGACCTAAGTACTCATGAGCGAAAGCGCGTTCAGCTAACTCTACGATTGCGTTTTTGCGATGGGTAGCCAGTAGGTCTTCACTGTTGCCGGCTTCTGCTTCTTCAACAGAGGTTTCTGAAGAACCCAAAAGGTCGTCATCCAAGTCAAAGCTTAAGCCGCCATCGAATTGGTCAGAAAGGATGGAAAAAGGTTCAATCTTTGCTTCGAATTCTCGTTTGACTTGGCTGATTCGAAACGAGCTCACTGATTCTTTGATGTCCTGAATGTCTGCATCTGCAGCTCCGGAAACGCCGTCACGCAAAACCAAGAACTGGTAGTGTCTTTTCCCATTAGCTGCTAAGGATTCAGTGGATGCCCAGACAGCACGGTAGGTGTGACCGTCATGCTGAATCTTGAAGACCCACTCTTCTTCGTATTCAGAACCATTCACGTTCAAACTCATCTCAAGACCCATCTCCGAATAAACAATTACTGTTACTTATCGTCTCAATTCCCTCAAACAGGGGTCGGCAAGATTTTGAGTGTGGTACAGTTATTGCAATTACAGGCTTGCCCCAAACCCAGAAAGCAGACACCCGAATGTCTTCGAACCTTTACACCCGTATCGACACCACCCTCAGCGACTTCTACGGATTCTCTGGCACCCTCACCGACACTGTGCAGAGCATCATCGAGTCCACTGATGACCGCAGTAGCAAGGTCCAGAAAGTCACCACCCTACTCAAGAACACTCACGGGAACCGTTTCGGGACCAAGAGCCTTGCTAAAAAGCTCATCAACGCAGCGTAGTCAAAGCCAGCAAAGCTTGTTCGTTACAGCTACCGCAAAATTGACCTGATTCGAACGAGCTGAGAGAGGCTTTGCAGAAAAAGCTTTCAGGTGCTAAGCTGCAAACATGAATAGCATTCCTGTCCTCGTGTACGGCACCCTTCGCCCCGGTGGTAGCAACTACGGCGGATTCCTTCAGGGTCGGACCACAGCCGAGCAGAACGTGCAGCTTGAAGGCTTCATCATGTACGGAGAAAGCGGTTGCCCCTTCCTGGACAAGGGAAACCGAGTGGTCACTGCAACCCTTGTTCACCTTGAAGAGAGCCGTTACCAGGAGACCCTAAACCACCTTGACCTCCTCGAAGGCTACCGTGGTCCTGGGGATGACGAGAACAGCTATGAGCGAATCCTTCACACGTTCACCCTCGACGGTGTAAAGACTCAGGCTTGGGTCTATGTCATGTCTGACAGCCTGAAGGTTTACGTGCTGGGCAGCACTCCTGTTCTTGAAAGTGGTGACTGGATTGCTCACGTCCGTGACCGCGAGCAGCAGTGGATGGATGAGTTCGACCAGCATGCAGCAGAAGGCATGCCCCTCTACTGAATGAAGAAAGACGCAGGGTTTGATTCTGCGTCCTTTTCCATTACTTGCAACAATCAGGTTGCGTGAATTCTTTTCAGGTGCTACTCTGGAAAAAGAGAAGGTGCTAAGAGAGGCACCTCACCTGTTTTAGGAGAGAATAATGTCGACAGCACTGCTTCCCGTTCTGGTCTACGGAACCCTTCGCCCGATGGGTGGAAACTACGAGTATTTCCTTGGCGGACGTACCGTGTCTGAGCAGGATGTTGTCCTTGACGGATTCACCATGTACGGCGGCGGCGGCTGCCCGTTCCTCGCAGTCGGTGACCGTCAGATTGTCGCCACTCTTGTCCACCTCACCGAGGATGAGTACGTGGACACCATGAAGGGTCTCGACTTCCTCGAAGGTTACCGAGGTCCTGGGGACCCGTTCAACGGTTACGAGCGAATCCTCCACACGTTCACTCTTGACGGCGAGGAGATTCAGGCGTGGATTTACGTCGCGTCTGACCGCATCCTTCCGAGCATCATCGAGTCCACCCCTGTCCTCGAAGGCGGAGACTGGATTGCTCATGTGCAGGCAGAGGACCGCAAGTACGGTGTCATTGCGTAACTAAAACAGTGAGTCCCTCCTAGTAATTACTAGGAGGGACTCACTGTTTTAACATTAGAGGTAACTCTTCAACGTACCTTTTTTGAGTTCAGGAAGGTTATCCAGAATGGTCTGCAGCACTTCTGTCTGAATCAGACCTGCTTCCTGCAGCTCAGGTGTTCCGTTTGTGAGGTAAGTGTCCGCAATTTTACCTTGAGCGAGTTTGAGCATGGTCTCAAAATCTTCATACGCTGCATCGATACCAGCAGAGAGGGCGTCGTTGACTGCTTTCTCCAGCATAGGAGCCAATGCAGCCAAATGGTCAGTCGTGTCTTCAGGATCGGTCATGGGAAGTCTTTCATATAGGTTTACTGTTTCAGTATATCAGGAAAGATCACAGCTCGCAAGCTGTATTGGTCAGGTTTACTCAACCATCTCGGTAGGGAGATTCAGGAGCGGCAGGTTGAGCTGGAACAGTTCCATGGCGTTGATGATGCTGTCCTTGTTCTCCTGAGGGGCGGGCGACGTGCGAACCTGCTCAATGAACATGTTCAGGGCAACCTGAACCTCGGACATCATCTCCTCACGACCCTGCTCAACAGCGTCGTTGATGATGGCGGAAATCTCAGGCATGTTCGACATTTTTGCTCCTTCAGTTGAAGGGGCGTTTCCCCTTCATGGTTTGAGCGTACTCCTGCTCCGTGGATCGTGTTACAGACTTGTTCAAGATTTTTCTTGTCCTTTTCCTTTGTCTGTTACTAAGAATATTGCTGGAGGAGTTGCGAGGAGGAAGTTGCATAGTGTAGAGTCGAACCATATAACTTTCGAATCGGAGATAAGATGACCACTGCTACCACCACTACTTCGGATGAGCAGGTGTACGGGGAGTACCGTCGCGTACTGGCTCAGTACAGCACTGTTTACGCAAGCTTCCCAGCCCGAGCCAAGCAGGAAGCCCGAAAAGCTGTTGTGACTAAGTACGGCATGCCTTTCAGCAGCCTGAAGACCCTCATCAAGCAGCAGGACGAACTCAACGGGGTTGTTGAAGAGAAGCCTAAGGTCTACTCTTACCGCTACATCTGAAAAAGAGGGAAAGAGCTAAGGCAATTGATGTCTTAGCTCCTTCCCTCTTTACTGAGTGTTAGCCTGGGAACTTGATCCCGAACTGCTCTTCAAAACGTTCTTCCCCATATTTTTTCCAGAGCTGCTCAGGGGATTCATACCAGCCTTCAATTTCAGCCATGAACGAGTAGTTCATGAAATCGCGGATGATGTCCCCGCCACCGATAGGGTCAATGCCTTTGTCGCCAGTGATGTAGTTGAATACGTCAATTTCTCTGCGGATCGATTCTTTTTCACTCATAACACCAGCTTACCACTCGGTGAGCCGGCGGTGAAGAAAATACAATCTGGTCGTGTGTACTTCCAATGTCAGTGGTGTCTGCTATTGTTGATCCCAGAGCAGGAAGAGAGACCTGCCCCCAATTTTAGGAGAACCAACCTCATGTACTACTTCCTGCAGCTTGATGACAACAGTAGCTTTTCCATCGCAGCTCGTGATGCTTCCGCTGTAGAGTCTTACCTGAACGAAGGTCGTGCACTTCGTGTGCGGAACAACTGGGACTCTGAGGTTCGTGAAGTCGTTCAGTTCCCTGCATCAACCACAGGGCGAATCTTTGTGGATGGTGAGCCTGCTGCAGGCGTCGAGCAGGTGATGGAGTACTTCAACGGCGACCAGAACATCCGCCCGAAGGTGGAATGGCGGACTAAGGAGTCGACCAGCCCTCTTTTCGTCTAAGCTTCAAGGCAGGAACACCCTCCTGCTGATCTGGTAAACAATTTCGAAGTTTTTCCTATTTCAAGTTGCGTTGCCCTTTTCTGTCTGCTATGGTCTCAATTAGACAAAGACTTCAGCAACAAAGAGGAGAGAAAAATGACTGACATGTTCCCCATCCTGGTGTACGGCACCCTTCGCCCCACTGGTGGTAACTACGAGAACATCCTTGAGGGCTACACGGTTCACGAGGAGCTGGTGACGCTTGACGGTTTCACCATGTACGCGTACAGTGGCTTCCCTTACGTGGCGGTGGGCGGCAACACGATTGAGGCGAACCTCATCTACATCCACCCTTCGCTCTACACGGAGGTCATGCGCAACCTGGACCGCCTTGAGGGTTACAGCGGTCCTGGTCGTGCAAACCACTACGACCGCATCCTTCACACCTTCACCCTTGAGGGCGAGGAGATTCAGGCGTGGATGTACGTTGTCAACGGCGACCTGAAGGCTGACGTGGAGGCGAACCTTCCTGTCATCGAGGACGGCGACTGGCTTGCCTACGCCTACTTCATGCGTCTCCTTCGTCAGATGGAGCGGGAGCAGGCTGCAGTTGAGGCTGCTGAGGTCACCGAGTAACACCATCTTCCGAATTTGAGGGAGTAAGCTTCATTTGAGGCTTACTCCCTCAGCTCGTTAAACGATCCAATCTTTCACCACGTCCTTTTACATATGCCTACGCGGGAATGTATTTTGAAAAAGTTTTGCCGATACCTTCGAATATCTGCGACTCAAACGAAAAGAGTTGTTAGTATACATAGAGCATAACGAAGTCCAGAAGTGATTCATCTGGAAGCGCAAATATAGTTACTCCGTAAGCCAAAAGCTACAACATCAGGGACTGACACATCTGATGGAGAGATACAACGGAGGAAGTCCACCGGCTCGCCCACCGGTTGTAGTGAGAAGCATACGCTAAGAGGGGTCCATGAGCAGGATGAAGCTGTGGTAAAGGCAGACCGTGGCACAGCGAAACCAATAATCATTCAAGGGCAGAAAAACCCTATATCAGCCTGTAATTACCGTCCTGGTCTAACTTATTCTGACACGACTTTTACTAATTTCTATATCTACCCCCTTGTAAACAAAGTCTTCCTTTGCTGATAGAAAACACTCTTTTTTATCAGCAGGGGGTTTTGTTACGTTAAGAAGCCTGTCCTGCCTAAGAAGAACACCAGCCTGAGAAGCGACTCAGTGTTAACAATCAAGATAACATCTTCACTTAAATATTGTGAAGTATTCTCTGGAACTTACTCACTGCATTACGTAAGTCACTCTCAAGACCCTGTTATCAATGTTAACTAGCAAGCCTGGACATTTTTCGAAAAGTCACTTTTTTCGTACATTTTCAAATGTCGTCTTTTTCGGACATTCTGAGCTGAAAACCTTATCTGTAGCTTTCAAGGAAAAGACGAAAAAACTTTTCACTCAGCAGGTTGCATTTCTGACCAGAGCGTGTACACTCGAACTTACCAAGGCAGGAAGAGAGAACCTGCCTCACCAAATAAGGAGAGCATCATGGCTGGAAAGCACCTCAAGGAGACCGCCTTCGACCAGTGGAACTACATCCGCATGGAGATGAAGGAAGCAATCGTTGAGTCCCTTGAAAGCTTTGAGGACCAGGACGACGAAGGCTACACCCGTTGGTACGGTCGTCGTCACGACAAGGGTTGGCTGCACACCTTCCGCTTTTACTACTTCAAGAGCCTCATCTTCACCGCTTTTGCCTACCTTGGCTGGGTGAAGAAGCCTGCTGGTACGAAGGAAGGTGCACTTCTGGATTACGTTCACCAGGGTTGGAGCAAGAACCGACTGAAGAACAACGACTACAAGAACGGCTACAAGGCTGGAAAGGCAGAAGCCTGGGAGAACTGGTACTTCTACTCCAAGAGTGGTTTCGAATTCGCCTGACAAATTCTCTCTGTGACCTCCACGACATCGTGGAGGTCACAGCCATTTAACCTGCAGGAGGCTGTCTAAGCTCCCCAGGACAAGAAAGAGAGCAGCTGCATTATTGGCAACTCTCAGGTCTTGTGAGTAGCTCACAGAGCCTCTGACGCTATTCCTGGACTTACTACTTCGTTTGGAGAGCTGATGCTTTTCCGTAAACTTGAGTTCACCAACCCGTTAGCTTATAAAGGACCGAACATCCTCATTTCAAGAAAGATCATTATGGCTAAATACCACATCAGTCTGTCTGGTAAACCAGCAGACTGCGGAGCTACCTCCAGAGAATGTCCTCGTAAAGGGACAACCCATTACACAACTTTTAAAGAGGCTCAAGAAGCAGCCACGATGCTGAAAGAGATGCAAAAAGCTGCAGCAGAGAAGAAAGCTAGCGCCGGCGAAAAAGCGTTCGTTCATGACGAGCAGTACCGGAACATTAAAAAGATGCCAGCTTTGTTCGTCATCGATAGACAGAAACACATCGCTACAACCGAGCTCAACGAGAAAGCATCCTGGATTTTCGAAGAACCTTCCCGAGCTACCATCAAACGAGACGGAACAAGCATTACTGTCGCGGAAGACGGGACCATCTACGCTCGCCGGATGGTGAAGAAAGGCAAGAAAGCTCCTGCCGGTTTCATCCCTGCAGAAACAGACTCCTACACAGGCCACACGTTTGGCCTTGAACCTGTCCACCAGTCAGGGTTTGCTAAAAACTTCGCTGAAGCTGCAGAAGGGAGAACTTTGACTCCAGGAACGTACGAGCTGTGTGGTCCTAAAATTAATGGTAATCCAGAGGGTCTCACCTCACATCAGTTGATGGAGCATGGAGGAGATGAAGCAACTGAAATTCCCGACATGAGAACAGTAGATAAAGCTCAAGCTTACAAAATGTTGGAAAATGTCTTTTCCCAGTACAAGTCTCGCGGAATTGAAGGAGTTGTCTGGTGGGGAACTGACGGCAAACGAACCAAACTGAGAGTGAAAGACTTCTTTGGGGACCCAAACCGTAGATAGCCTCCTACACAAAAAGGACCCTCCACTAGGAATATAGTGGAGGGTCCTTTTTCATTCATAAATCTTTAGGTTTTGACCTTATCAGAAATGCTGGTGCGTGTCTACTTGAAACTTGCTTGATTCAGGACTTGACTCTGACTGTGGGAACGGGTTAGAGTATGGAACAAGAAGAACCTCTTCCTTAGATTTGGAGAAAACACAATGAAGGCTGTCGAGAACCCCAACCGTCTCATCGAGCTTCGCCAGTTCGCCCGTTTCCCTGCCTCGGCTGAGGCTCAGCTGAAGCAGCTGGAGAACGAGGAAATCACCAAGTTCGACTTCACCAACGACCACGGTGAGACGTACACGCTGCACCTGATTCAGGAGCGAGACTACGCCTACGTTTCAGGTGCGTTCACCCCGAATAACGAGACCAGCGACCCTACCGTTCTGAGCCACCTGAACCTGGCTCTTGCCATGTCGGACATGGCAGTCGTCAGGGACAACCGTCACAAGAAGATTCTGGCTGACCGCTACGGCTTCTAACTCGAAAGGTCGGTCTCTCCACCCAGGGAAACCGACCTTTCCTGTTGTCTTCGGTGAATGAGTCTGCTAAGCTTGGATCATAAGTAATAACACCTTCTAACTAAGGAAACCCCATGAAGAAGATTGTCACCACCGTCCTGGCTCTTGGTCTGGCTGCTGTCGCCCTGACTGGCTGTGCTGCAGAGACTGCCACCAACCCTGCTGAGCCTGCCCAGCTCGGTAAGTCGGAGGCTGGAGACAACACTCAGTATCAGATTGAGTACGTTGAGCTGGAGGACGGAAGCGTCATCAAGTGCCTGTGGTACGGCAAGGACTACTCCCATGGAGCAAGCATGTCTTGCGACTGGGAGAACATCACCAAGAAGTAGCTTTCCACTAAGAGCGTCTGTCCTGACTCGAATCAGGACAGACGCTCTTGTCTTTTCCCCTGCCCGCCGAAACGAGGAGGACCTCCAGCTCAGTTACAGCTGAAGGTCCTCCTGTTTATTCACCTGATAGGTGCCGGCGAGACGTAGGTAACACGACCCGTCTCCAGGTCCCTAACCCGAACAACCGTCAAGTCGGTCTTCGTCTGTCCCGACAGCTGCCAGTCCTCAATGACATCCGAGTTCGCCAAAGCATCCTCCAGCGAATCATACTGATGCTTGCGGTCACCTGTGTACCAGAGGTCGTTATCACCCATCATCTCGATACTGAGAGTACGGTACTGAATTTCAACTGCCATGATGGTCCTTTTTTGAAGGGATGAAAAATGATCGAAGCGGGAAAAAATGTGTGTCTCAGCTGGCGGAGGAGAGACCGTCAGCTGAGACACACCTGCGTATCAAAAAGCAGGAGAGAGAGAAAGCTCTTTGATACGGGTCTTGTTCTCTGCCAGAACGAAGTCAGCGAAGTCGTCAAGGACCAGCTGCTCAAGTTCGCACAGGAAATCGAGAGGGTTGTTGTGGTGTTCCTCACCCACGATGAGCTGCTTGAACTCATCAGCGTCCAGCACCTGGAAAGAGGACTCCATACCGCTGAAGTCAGAAGCGACACTTTCTGCAGTGTTCACACCTGCAATGTCCAGAATCTGGTTCTCCCCGACAAGCAGACCCACATGACCCTGCCAACCCCATTCAGGGTTCGAATCGACAGTGAACACGGCGAAAGGGAGACCCGTCTTCAGGTGCATTGCCCAAGCCAGCATGGCACAGTGTCCTTGACGGAACAAGCTCATAGCCTCACTGTCAATGCGGCGCAGCATGAGAGTTGCACCCTGCGAACCGAAGCAGACGTCAATGGTTCCGTCCGACTCTTCCTCAGCGTCTTCCATCCAAGGGGAGAACTGGAACGCCTGCGTTTCAGCCAGGTTCCGAAGACGACGATTCTGTGAACGAGACCAGTGCATTCCGCTGTTGCTGAACCAGCTCATTGTCGTTCCCTTTCAGGCGGTTGGATGCTTACAAGATCATCCTGCCACACTCAGCAGCAGGATGCAAGCTTCACAGGCAGTTTTCGCAGCGGAGGCTCACGTTGTGTTCCCCGTAGATTGAAAAGTCCCAGTCATCCCACACGGCAAAGACCAGCTCACCAGAGCCGCAATGCTTACAGACCTGAGGGTTCTTATCCAGCTCCTTCTGAGCTGCAATCAGTTCAGCCTGAGGGTACTCGTGGATGATGCCGTTCTGAGCATCCATTTCACGAACAATGTCTCGAATTTCCTTTTCCGTAAGATGGAAACGCTCAGCAGTTACGGCACGAGCTTTACGCTTACGAACAGCCACCGTATCGGAAGCAGCAGTGCCGTCTCCTTCAAGTGCCGCGTTCTTACGGAAAGACTTCAACGCAGTGCGGTAGTTTCCGTAGATACGCTTTTCAAGAGTTGCGGTGTTTGACACTGGGTGCCTCCAAAGTTCAGAGTGGATGTTGCTGATAATTGAAACCTATCAGCAGGTTTGATTGTTTGTCAACCTTGACAGGTTTTTACCATCTGAAGCCGCAAAGCTGACGGGAGGTGAAGTCGCACAGAAAGCATGACACGTAGAGACGGTGGATACCAAGAAGCTTGGAGTAAGGCTCTGCTCGAACACGAGTCAGCTTGGTGCTTCCACAGGCACAGGTGACAGGGTTCTCTGCGAAAGCCTTCACTGCTGCACGGTACTCCATGTCACGGTGGTACTGAAGAGTGTGTTCATGGGTGACCCCGTTGATGAGGTCGTACTTGGCGACGATTCGCTTCACTTCAGCGAAAGGAACGTTGTAACGCTCAACTGTCTGCTTGCGTGCCTCCTGGCGACGTGCAGCTGCACGAGAATCGCGGGAACCGTACTGCTTCTTAAAAGTGCGAAGCACTGCACGGTAGTTGTTGTACACGCGGACCTCAAGGTCCTCAGTGATTTCAGTGGTATTCATAAAATGGTTTCCATCTCTGGTAGGAGTGGTGTGGTTACTTACAGCTTACCAGCTTTTATCCGCAAAAGTCAATCAAAGCAAGAATGTCTTTTCCCAAAACTAATGTCAGTGGTGTGGTGTATGATTACAAGGTAAGCAAGTCAGATGAGAGAAGAGAGAAAATCTTGGCAAAGCGTATTGATTCCCTGACCCCGGGCGAAAACATCACCCTGCAGTTCCACGGCAGCCGAAGCCTTGGGAACGAGCCGTACCAGCTTTCAGGCAAGTTCATCGGCATCGTCGGTTCAGGTGATGTCCGACGAGCAAAGTTCGACCTGGACGGGCTGGACTTTGAGGCTTACCGCGACAACGGTCGCTGGGCGTACGGCATGTCGTCAGAGAAGTTGACCCTGGTTTAATCTCAATCCAAATACCATAGCTCCTGCTCTATCTTTTGAGCAGGAGCTATGGTATTGTTATATCGATAACTATTTTTAGGAAAGAGACTCCCATGGACATTGACCTGCATTCGCGCATGTTTGAAGTGAAGCAGAAGGAATTCAAGCGAATCATCGATGTTCGCACACGTCTTGCTTATCAGACTGAAGACTTCCGCAATCACGCTTACCAGATTGCTTCGCTGCTTCCTTCGGAGAAGGTCTCCAATAACGAGCGAGGCTACCATGACAGAATGCTGCAGCAGCTGTCAGAACGAGCTCCGTACCGCATGGAGAACTCAGCTGAGATGATGGAAGAGCTGAGCCGACAGAAGGGAGCAAAGAAGCTCACTATTGGTGAAGCCTCCCGCTTGGTTGGGACAAGCCTGTACTTCAGCTACCTTTTCACCAGCTACCCTGCCCGCAAGGCAGGAAAATCTGATACCAATCCCCAGTCCGTTCTTGGTGCAGCTGAGCTTCTGGTGAAGTCTCTGAAAAAGAAGGCTAAGACTGAGCAGGAGAAAGTAGACCTGGATGACTGGCTTCTTCTCTTGAACGTCCTGGCGTTGGAGCTGCAGGAGACTCTTGTCGACTACAAGACCAGCGTTGAAGACCTGACCAACCAGGTTCGTCGTTACAACATCAGTCTTCGCAGCTGACATCCAACAGAATCAGAAATGCCCTCCATGTCTTTTCACATGGAGGGCATTTTGGTTACAACTCGTCTGGATTGTAAGGGTCGACAAACTGCCGGCTGAAAGTCTTCTTGCCAGCGAAGTAGTCTTCACTGATTTGCTCAGACATGGATGTGGCTCCTTGATTGAAAGCAATAGACAGTTGTTTTTGACCAGCGGAACTACCTACAAGGTATTCAGGGTCCCCTTCAGCTTTACCTTGCTCATAGGCTTTCTCCAGTAATGGGAAGATTGCTTCTTCCACTAAGCTTTCGGGTTTCAAGCCAGGGCGCCATTCAAGATCAGACATTTTGCTCCTCATTTAGACAATTACTCTAATTATATCACGCTTGTGTTGACTTTGCTGACATACAGTGGATAGATATACGGACAGATAGGAGACGTAGAAGATGACGTTTGAAGAAATTCTGGAAGCACTTCGCCAGGCAGATACGCGGGTGAGGATGGCTCAGTACATTCTGCATCTTCCCAACTCCATTGCCTACAGTGCCATGTGCAGCAAGCTGGACCTTTTGCCTGACCTTCCTGTAGGTCAGGATGTCGCTACAGCTTTCCCTGAACTCACCCGAAACCCTTCAGCTGTCGTAGCTGAACTCTCACTTGCCTCCTACCAAGGTCTGCTCGAAAAAGGAGCTGCAGCCAAAATGCTTCAGCAGACACCTTTCTTTCCTGAAGGGGTCATGAATCGAATGTTTTTGACCCTCCTGTTGATGATTGTCCTTGAGGAGCAAATCGAAACAGCTAAAGGTGCCTATACAATAGGTAGTCTCTATTAAAAATAGAAGGACCCTCTCAAGTCGAGAGGGTCCTTCTATTTAGGGTGACTTCAGTTACTGGCTGCTTCCATCCAGTCAAGGATGACTGCGACGTGACGGACCTGACCTCGGAAGCTGACACCGTAGTAGGAGGTCTCAAGCCAGCCCTTGCTGACATTGCGAACGATGTACTCACCACCACGAGCCTCGAAGCCCATCCACAGCTGCTCGTAGGAGCGACGCATACCTGCACCCAGCTGAAGAACGGGGAACTTGAGCGTCATCTCCTCGCTCATCTTGCGGTCAGCCATCTGCTTGCGAAGCTTTGCGAAGTCCATCAGATTTCTCCTAAAATTGGGGCAGGTCTCTCTTTCCTGCTGATGATCTGATGTTACACCCAAAGAACAGACAAAAGCAACTCATTTGCGGTTTTTCTTAGATTGACAATCAAAGCTCTTGTTTGCTATACTGAGAGAACAACTAATCAACCCAGCAGGTGCTGACCTATGACTATTTTTCTTTCCACCCGCCCCAGCTACAACGACCCTGAGCCTTGGATTCCTGCCGGCTACTACATGAACGTAGAGCAGGAAGAAGCAAATCGTTCTGCAACTGGAGAATCTTTCAACGGAGATTCTTACCGACCTCGCCCTGAGTATGAGATTCCTCGTTCCTTCGAACAGAACAGTCATCTTCTCAACTTTAGAGTAGCTGAAAGCCTTGGTCTTCGTGTTCCTCAGCGGATTGACTGGCTTGACCATGTGCTGTCAACGATTGACGGTACGACTACTGACGAAGCTGAACACGCCAGGAAGGTTCTGGCTCGTCTGAGAGTTCTGTACACTCAGAAGCTCGCCTGACTAAACAAAAGAAGCCCTTCATGTCTTTTCACATGGAGGGCTTCTTTTGTACTCACACCCAGCGGGTGACGGTCTCTTCCTTCGGCTGGACCTCAGTCACACCCGCATAATCCCAAGTACCGTTTCGGAACACGACCTTGTACTTTTTTGACCTGAAGCTCAGAACAACAGCTTCTGCTCCATTCTCGTCAAAGCTGGCGACTCGGAAGAAAGAGTCACCGTCAGCATGAGCTACAGAGAGTTCTTTGATGCTGACCATGATGTCGTTGTTCTCCATCAGAGCAGCAATCTCATCGAGAGTCAGTTCAGGTACAGGCTCTTTGTGGATGATGATTTCATTCACGTGAGGCGAACCCCATCTGTTGTTTTTGAGTTGACGGGAGACAAACTTCAAAGCTTCTGCTTCGTCTTTGAATTCGCTTGAATAGTTGTCGCCTCCTTCCCAAGTGGAAACGCTGTAGTTGACAGTGACCTTAGCCATGTGGCTTTCTCCTTCTAGACAGTATTCTAATCATACCATATTGGAGTCATTCATGCAATGCCAAAAGGCGAAGGACCCTGAGAAAATCAGGGTCCTTCGCCTTGCTTACTTCGGGTTACTGCTGGTCGTTCTCAGGGACCAGGAGCGGGTCCTGAGTACCAGTCTCGTAAGCCTCAACAGCCTGGTCGGTGAGAACGATTCGCTCCATCCGCTCCAGAGCATCCTCACCCGTGTAGGTGACACCATTGTCGGTGACCTTCAGAGTCTTCGACGGGAAGCCCATGTTCTCGATTACCTGACGCTGAATCAGACCCGTGTTCTGCCACGTCTGGTAGTCCCGAATCTGGTCCAGGAGCTTCGACTGCTTGTTCTTGTAAGCGTCACGTCCCGAGACCACCAGGTCCTGAACCTTGGCGTATGACTCAGTGCTTGCCGTGAGGTCAGGGTAAGCCTCAGTGATGGCAGAGAACATGGCACCGCCCGTGCCAGGCTGCAAGGACGTGTCGTTGTCGTAACGACCCTTGACAGCCTCTGTGATGATTTCGTTCAGCTTGTTGCTCTGACGGTCTGCGATGCCCAGGCTCTCGTTGAACTTCAGGATGTAGCTCGAAAGCTCGTTCTGGTTGTCCTTGTACTGAGCGTTCAGTGCCGTCTCCATGCGAACACCATCCGTGTTGATGTTGTTCACCTTGCCGTAGATGGAGGCACCCAGGATAATGACCAGCAGGGCAGCCACACCAGCGATGATGAGCTTCTTGGTCTTAGGGGCGAGGTTCTTCAATGTCTTTTTCCTTTGTCAGGGATTTGGCTGCTTGCTGCAGCGTTACAAGTAAAACGTACCGCAACTGATACGGTTTGTAAAGCTGAGAAGCCAAAAAGTTTCTCAGCATAGGTGGGTTCTCGAAAAGACCTACTCAGCCGTGGCTGCAACCTTCGTGTTCCAGATGAGCGAACCCGAAGACAGGAACGAGTTCAGCGGGAACTCCTCATCCGAAGTCACACGGAGGTGAGACTGAAGCTCCAGGTCGTAGCTGACCAAGATTCGGTCCTTGCCCGTGATGACCGAAATGGAGTCCACCAGGACCTGCATCTGACCCAGACGGCGGTTCAGGAGGTCAACAGCGAAACCGTCGCCACGGTCACGAGCGTCCAGAGCGTCACGGACCTGACCCTGCAGGCGAGCATACTCGTCCTTCGCACGCGTCACGTAGTCCTCCTGACGCTCCTGACGGGCGAGGTCATCCGCCGACGACTGGTACACGATGCGGTCACGGTAGATGACCTGAGGCTGCTTCTTCTTACGACCGAACATGTGAGTCTCTCCTAAAAAAGTCAGGGTCTCTCTTGCCCTGGTGAAGATGACGCTACCAGAGCAGGAAAGACCCTGCAACTCTTTTTGAGAAATTAGTTCTTCGACTTACTGAACAGGTGAGCCAGGAAGTCATTCGTGCGGTTCGCAACCAGGTTGGTCGAAAGCATCATCGCACCGAACATGGCACCTGCGAACAGGATGCTGGCAATGATGTAGAACCACACCATAGTTGCCGTGTCAGGCTTCCAGTCGTCACCCAGGTAAGCAAAACCCGAACCCGAGTCCTCTGCATCAGCGGCAGTCATGCTGACCCGAGTGAACTTGTTCTCACCGTAAAGCATGCTCTCAACAACACCGTCAGTGTGGACAATCTTGGAGTGCTTCACGTCAAACGTCGGGCTGCCAATGAAGTTCTCATCGATGACCGTACCAGGCAGCTGAGAGCCGAACTGAGTCAGAAGGGACTCGTTACCCAGCGGCATCCCCGTGAAGCCCTTAGCCCATGCCACGACAGGGGTACCAGTCGAAATGACAGGCTCAGCTGTAACACCTGCAGTGTCTGCTGCCTCCGTGCTGACAGTCTTCTTGTAACCCTCAACTCCAACAACCAGGATGACCGAGTTCTTTGCAATCGCATCTCGACCGAACTCCTTCGACTGCCAGTGAGCCATGAGAGCGTTGCCGTAGTCCTCAGCACTCATCTCGATAGCAGAAGCCTGGACGAACACCACATGCAGGTCACCATGCAGGTCAGTACCCATAGCACCGTTCAGGGACTGAACGTTCTTCGTCAGAGCATCCTTGTCGACACCCTTCATGTTCCCGACAAAGTACGCCTTGCTTGCGTCGTAGTGGTTCTGCACACCAGCAGCAGGAGAAGGCAGAAGGTTGTCCTTTTCCAACAGGTCAATCTTGTCGCTGTAACGCTTGAACAGCGTCTGCTCCGAACCCAGGATAAAGTTCTTGTACTTGCTGACCTTCGTCACACCACCAGGCGTACCTGCCTCGACCCGAGCCTTCACAGCAGCCCAGTCAGCAGGAGGGGTCGTCACCTGACCGCCAGGGATGCCCTTGCTGCGGTACGGCTTTCCAGTCATCAGGCTGTCACCGAAAACAAACGTGTCAAGCGTGGTGTCTACGTAGAAGGTGGTCTCCTCCGACGAGTAGGGGCATTCACGCCACTTCGTCTTCGTCACAAAGCGAGTCTTAGCCTTACCATCCGAATCATAGTAGGTCTCAATCTCAGTCACCGTGTACGGGTCGCACGAGTACGTGTGCTGGCAAGAGCCATCGATGACACACGTCTGAACCTGCGTGTAAGCAGCAGTCTCGTAGCCGTTCCAGTACTCGTGAAAGGTCTGCTGGTCGTTCTTTGCCACTGCCGTGGTGATGGCGTAGACGGGCGTCGGAAGCAGAACCGCAACCAAAGCGACAGCCACGAAGCCTGTGACGTGCATGCTTCGAGCCTTCGTGAGGAAGACAGCAATTGCTGCAACAGCAACTGCGAGGATGATGTAGAAGACGACCATTTTAGGTCAGCCCTTTCACTGGGGGAGTAGGTACATCAGTGAGCATAGGGGCAAACCAGGGTGGATGCAACCTCAAACCCAGAAAAAATGAAGAAACTTGAAATCAGGTCTTCACTGCACTGATCTGGTCCTTAGCCGGCAGCTGTCGCAGCTTCAGAGTAAGATGATGGTGGACTCAGGCTTAGACGGAACAAATCTGGTCTTTTCATACTTCTTCAGCAGCCGTTTGGCTTTGAACTCTGCGTAGCGTCGGGTGGGAATGACCATCATGTGATCCTCAACCAGAAACTCGTTGTCGTAGATTCTGACGAAGTAACTTGGAGGCCAAGGGTCACTGTAATGTGGGTCCACAGACGCATATACAGCAGTAGTGGATGAAGCATCAGTCATAATCTCGTCCTTTTGATCTATCAGGTAATCCTACCATCAACTACCACATAGCTCTGAATAGGGATAGTTCCAGGAAGCTGATTGACTTTTTTGTTCAGATGGTGGTACGTTGTCAGTATGACTACCGCGTTGAAAGAGCTGCTGCTTGCCACTGACCCTGTGGCACAGCTGCGAGAGCTGAAGGAGAAGGGTGTCCTTGGCGACTTCGAACCCACTCTTGAAGCGTTGGACATGAAGGTCCCTGCGGGTTACCACCACAAGGACAACTGGAAGCACTCTCTTGAGGTTCTTCAGAACGCAATCGACCGTGAGAGCAACGGAGCAGACCTTGTGCTACGGACGGCAGCTTTGTTCCATGACATCGGCAAGCCTGCCACTCGGGCGTTCGGTAAGAACGGTCTTGTGACGTTCACGAACCATGATGTTGTTGGTGCGAAGATTGTACGCAAGGTCCTTGCTCGTCACGGCTACTCGAAGAGCGAAATCGACCAGATTGCTCGCCTTGTGTTCATGCACATGCGGTCGCACACGTTTGAGACTGGCTGGTCTGAGTCTGCTGTCCGTCGTCTGACTACTGACGCTGGTAGCGTCCTGCAGCTTGAGCGTCTTATCGTGGTGTTCTACTCGGACGCGACGACTAAGATTCCTGGCAAGAAGGCTAACCTGCATTCCAAGGTGAAGTCCCTTGCGGATGAGCTTGCTCGTGTTCAGAAGGCAGATGCTCGTGCAGCTCTCCGCCCTGCGTTGAACGGTAACGATGTCGCTCTTCTTTTGGGTCTTCAGCCTGGTCCTGAGCTGGGTAAGGTCATGAAGTTTTTGAACAGTGACGAGAACGTGAAGCTCACTCGTGAAGAGGCTGAAGCACTGGTTCTGAAGAAGTTCCAGAAGTAGAACCAACAGCATGTTTTGAAGGACCCCACCAGAATCTTGGTGGGGTCCTTCAACATTTACGGCTGCGTCCGAGTGGTTAAACAAGTAACTCCCCTTGCGGGGAGTCTTGCTAAGTGGTCCATGCCCTAAAGCGGAGACTACATGGTTCAGATTTGCTTTTCACACTTTCATCCCAGCTACAAGCAACTGGAGGTGGGCTGGTTCGTAATTAAACCGTCTGAAGTTTCTGTCTCACTTTTTAGCTCTCATCGGGGATGACTCTGAAGAACTTATTCAAGAAGTGAATTACGTTTATTAGTTCTGCCTTCTTGATGATCCAACTGTAGCACTCTTGATTGAGGTTTGCAACAGTTGAAAGTGATTACGCTCCTGTGATTTCCTTCATGGCGACGAACCAGGTGCTGAACCCGCCAATGATAGCCCAGATGACAGCTGCGAACCACATCCATCCAGGAGTGTCACCGAACAGGATGAAGAAAGGAAGAATCAGAACACCGATGATGGCAGCTATAGAGCTGAGACCCAGAACGAGAACGCTGACCAGCGAGGTAAGACCAATGAGAAACTCTTTGAGTTCACGGAAGTAGGAAGTCATTTTGACGTCTTTCAGGTAAAGGAACAAGATTGTGGTGTTGAGTAAGACTATACACTAGTTGCACACCAATGTGCAACTTCTTTTTGTCCTTTTCCCAAGACCCACACGAAGCCTGAGTTGTTAGGACTTGAAGAACCTGGAATAGATGTAGCAACTGTGATGTTATGCCTATACCTGAATGACAGCACTGAGCCAGACTAAGGAGATGACATGGCTAACAAGAAGGACCATAAAAAGTTCACCCCTACAGCCAACCCTGCTTTGGCTCAAGGCCTGCGAGAGATTGCTTTCAGCAATAAAGCCGGCACTCACGACAATCGTCCAAACCGTCAACGAACTCGCTCTACTCAAAAAACCGCTGCTATCAATAAAAACGGCTGGTAAGACCACCCTAATGAGTGAAGCCCCTGACACTAAGTTCAGGGGCTTCACTCACTCATTCACTCATTCATTCAGGTTTAAGTTTTTTGTCCAACACATCAGCGAGCTTATAGACCCCTTGAGTGTAGAAGTTTTTGCGGTCACTGAGGAGGTCAGCTAAACTGTAAGTACTTAATGCTTTACTGACAGAGAGCGTATCACTATGAATTAATCCAATGATACGTTCCCTGTCGGCAGAGTCTTTGATGATTTCCTTGATTTCTGCAGAATTTGCATGAGGAGGCATCATTCGGTTTATAACAATACCAATTTTATCTTCCGAAACATTCGGGCCCAAATCTTCTTTCCAGCGGGCTAAGTCTTTATTGAAGCTGAATAGAGGTAATGCAACGCCCACAACTGCAGTAGCGGTAGCATAGATAGCATCATTGATTTGCTGGTCACCATGTTTTTGAGTGTCGACTAAAACAAAGTCGAAAGAGCTCTGCAGTTCAGTCAAGATGTTCTTGTACTTTTCAGGTGTGATGTACGTGGCGTTACCAGGTCTACGAGGGGCTAAAAGTAATGACACTTTAAGGTTGTTGTCAAAAATTAGATTTTTTTTGACCGCTTCATTGGTCACTGAACTTTCACTAATAATGTTTACCACGGTTGGTGAAATCGTTCCGGTGTATTCACCGATATGACCATCTCTTAGGTCTGCGTCAACTACAACTACTTTGAAACCTCGCTGAGAGAGCATATGACCAACAGCTAAAGTCAAAGAGCTGACCCCTGCACCGCTTCGCAAACCGCTGAACGCAATAATTTTCCCACCCAGAATTAATTTGTGATGGTCGACATCAAAAATTTGCTGGTCTATGTCGGCTAAAGGAATCTTCAATCCAGTGTCAGAGTCCTCAATGAGGAGAGAACTCCCTGGATTTTTACGGAGCATGTCTTTTGCCATAGCCTCAATAAAAGAGGCTGAAGTTTGACCGCTTCCACCTTTAGAACTGGTAACCTGAACTACTTTGCCAGGGTTAGAGACAGGTGGAATGAAATTCTCCATAGAGACATCCCGAACTTCCCCGACTTTGATGCGGTCAGGGTTACTTCTCAAAGAGGCCTCTATCGCTTTGAGCATGGTTTCCCATGGAATGAATCCTGGAGAGTCGGAGGATAAGCCTTGAATTTGTTTGATAACGCCGGCTTCTTCGAGGAGCTGCCTCAGCGTGATTTCAGTCTGTGTTCCCCGGTTCAAGCTGAGATGAAAACCACCAGCTTGTACGTCAGGGTCTCCTGAGGTGATATGGATGTTGTCATCTTTCGGGCTGTACGACACCCGGACATCTTCCAAATTGATGTACTTTTTTGATTCATGCGTCGAAGACATGATTGTTCCTTTTCGATTGTTAGTTTGGGTCTGGTTCCGCCAGGTCGGTACCAACAAATATCGGTCAGAAAACAATCCTACTCAACATCTGATCCGAACCCCTTAAAACAGTGACATCTGCTGCTGGATTATGGTACGATCTTCACAACCAACCAAAAAACAGTAGAACGAAAGGAAGTGACCCTCATGACTAAAACTCGGATGTACCTTGACTTTGATGGCGTAATCAACGCCGACAAGCCTCCTTTTGATGATGTGGTCACTTTCACCCACCCCAGCAGAGTCAACCCTGACAAAGGGTTCGTGATTCGCTACAGCCCGACCATGGTCGCTGCTCTTCGTGACCTCATCCTCACTCATGATGTCGACCTGGTGTGGTTGACCACCTGGAATGAGAACTCAGATATCCACGGGGTAATGGCAGCGGTGGGAGACTTCCCGACTGGTCGTGTTATCGATGTGGTTATCAACCGTGACGACTGGGACACGAACCGCCTGTGGACCAAATGGAAAGCTGATGCCATCATCGCTGACCTTGCTGACACAGACGCCCCATTCATTTGGGTTGACGACGAGGCTCACAAGTATCACAAGAAGGATGTCCTTGCAGCTGCAGGGGATGTTCCAAACCTCCTGGTCACTCCTCGGACTTACTGGGGTTTGACTCCTACCCACCTTGACGGTATGGATTCTTTCCTAGTCAGCAACTAAAGAGAACGGGTGAGGACCTTTTGTTCGGGTCCTCACCCGTTTCAGTTACTGTGGTTCATCCAGATTTCTTTGATGACATGATTCTTGCCTGAACCCATTTTCTGCCTCACCGTTTCTATCAGCAGAAGCTTCCTCAACTGATAGCCATCCCCTTTCAAAGGCAACGGCCGATCTTCAAGCTTCAAGCTATTACCTGGTAGGTAATGACAGCTGCTGACATCCATGTCTTTTTTCATAGCCTTAGTCATTTTAGTCTTTTGCTGATTTTAGAGAAAAAGCTGGGCGGAATTCGTCCATTAGAAGGCGGGTTCTTCCACTCCTCTTCGAATGCTACCTCGTTCACTTTGCGACCACCTGCGGCGAACTTGGCCTGGTTGATGAGCTTCTTGCGAGCTTTCAAATATTTTTTGACGGCCTTCCGAAACGCTTTTTCGCCTTTAGGGATGGCTTTCACTTGGTCTTTGTCTAAGAACAAGTCAGCTCCTTCAGAGAGCATCAAATTGAGCGTCTCGTACAAAGTCTCGTAAGAGGCCGGCTTGTGCTTGCCGGCTGGTTGCTTACTTTTTGAAAACATGATGACCTAATTTCTTTCGTAGTTGACTGGAGCTTATGGTTTGCGGATCAGTCTCAATTTCCGAAGCGACAGACCTTAGCCAGTTCTCGAACTCAGGCCCAGCTTCTGAAGGGTTGCCATGAACCTCACGTTGGGCGTCTTTCAGTTCGGCTTCGAGTTCGGGAGTCAGAGCTCGGTCTCCTTGTTGGATTTCTTCAATGGTTGAGTTGAACCACTTTTCCTTATCTGAAATGTAACGTTCTGTATATTTGTCCATCAGTTCTCCTAACCTGTGAGAAGGCTTCATTCAGATGATCGGTCCAGCACCTTCTACCTGCACCTTCATTCTACCTCCATAACAGGTTTGACCTCCTCAAAACGGCTCGTCAGTCACGTTCTCTGAGTCGAATGCCCTCTGGATTGATTTTCTCCGTCTTTTGACCTACTCCAACCCCTCTACTCCCCTTTGTTTACAAGGGTTTCAGGTCAGTACTGGTTCTTTGTATGCGTCTAATTATCAGACCTAAACGACCTCTTTTCATTTTTTCTGCAGAAAAGCTTTGACAGCTCACCTGAACCTCTGATACGCTCATCCCACACCCCGAAAACGGGTGGTCAGAAACCTCTTCGTTTCACCTGTTTTGGCCCCAAAATCCCTGAAAAATCAAGGGTTTTAAGTTGCATCAGACCAGGATTGGTGGTAGTATTGAGGTAACGCAAAACACAGCACACACAACTGAAATAAGCGGAACAAACGATCATTAACCTACTACGAGAAAGAATGGAACCATGCTGAAGAACTTCCGCATCATGACCATCATTGCCCTTACCGTTACGGGACTCACTATCCCCACGACCGCCAACGCTGACACGTTCACTGAGGTAAGCACCAACGTTTCCAACGGTGCAAGCTCGGTCGGAGTTTTCGGCTAAACCGCTTCACCTGAAGAAAGACAGAATCGAAAAGGTTCTGTCTTTCTTCATTTAACCCCTTCCTTTTTGATTCCAGGTACGATACAATGGAAGAGATTGCCGAGAGAGAAAAAGAGAGAGAAGAAAAGATCATGGATTACGACTACAACAGCCCCTGTGCTTTGCACTTCGAGGACCAGATTTTCACACTCGTGGACGGAACTCCAAAAGCCGACGACTCCCGCACTGACGATACAGTCATGTACCTGTCGTTCTACGTACTTGCAGGAGAAGTGAACCTGTCAGTGTACGACGAGGTGAAGAACGAACGGACAGAGAATTTCGAAGGTGACTCTTTGGAGGAGTACCTCGAACTTCTTGACCACATCGAAGCTCGTTACAGTCGCACAGCTCCTGCTGAGTTCCGCACTCTGGTTTCGGACTTCTACGCAAACAGAGACGAAAGCTTCAGCGTTCACACCAACCTTGCAGAGGAAATCTACATCTGTGACACCTGCGGGGATAGTGACATGCAGGAAATCCAGGGTTTCTACTTCCCTGCAGTGAACAGTGAAGTGCCTGCCTCCATTGCGGTGTATCAGGAAGGTGGCTGCTTCGGCGGCCCCAGTGTTTCTGGTATCGCATCGGAAGTGTACGACGAAGCTCTCAAGCTCATGAAGTACGCCCTGGAGACTGGTGATAGTAAGTCAGGTAAGGACGAGCTGAAAAGCTTCATCCAGCAATTGGAGAAGCTTCAGCTCAGCTGACCCTTTTCCAATGTCTTTATCCAAGACCCATTATTTTTAAGAAAGGCCATCATCATGGCAACCTATGACACCGCCGAAAAATTTGACGTGTTCGCTACTACCGAACCTCGATTCACTGTCACCGCCGGCATTACCCGCACAATGGCTTTAATCCTTCCGTATAAGCTTGAAGCCCGTAATGTCGGCATGGACTCAACCTTCAACCGAGAAGCAGAAGAAGGGGAAGTCGAAATCCCTTTCGCTCTACTCAGCAGCTTGGTCGAAGGAGATGACTCAGGGAACTACATCATCAACTACTCTCCGAAGGAAGCTGCCGCCCTCAAAGCAGCAGGATTAGCTGATATTGCAACCCGAGGAAACATGTATCCTACTGAACACCTGTATGAAAATTACGACCTGTACTACAAATGGGTTGACAAAGCTGAGACCGTAGAGACAGATGCTGAACTCACAGCAGCTACTATCGTTTCAGCTCTGACAGAGGCAGAGAAAGTTGCTTTGAAAGCAGCGTTAGCCGACATTTGACAGACAAAACAGAGAAGGACCCCGCCAACATTCTGGCGGGGTCCTTCTCTGTGTGATGCTTAGCTGAAGATACGGCTCAGGAGGCTCTTCTTCGTCGTCTCCTCCGTCTTCGGAAGAAGATGTGCAGGAATCTCATGGTTGTGGAACTTCAGCAGAGCAATCTGAGCGTCATGCACCAGCGGCTCACCATTGGCAGTGCGTGCATGGTTCGCGTCCAGCTCCTCCTGGTAGGCGTCACTCAGAGCAGCCTCGCCCGAGTCCACCCGCTCCTGCTCACGCTTCTCTCGCGGGAGGATGACGTTCTCCGTGTACTCCTTCTCAAGGCGGTACACGATGGGCAGACGAGCCTGCGTCTTCGTGGTCGTGGTGACCTCCTGCAGGAAGCCGTTCAGGACCTTCTCCTCCACCAGAACCGTCTCCACCGTCTCACGAAGCTGGTAAGCGACAGCCGAGTTGGCAGAGTTTGCACCGTAGAAGTTCTCAGCGGAAGTCACCGCCTCCTCACGGGTCTCACCCTTCCACTGGTACCACGAGCTGAATCCGTAGTTGTGGTCAGCACTGAACTCATCCCAGCTGATTCGAACCTCGTACGTCTGAACGCTCATCATGTCTCCTAAAACTGTTGGGAAGGAAGTCTCTCGCTTCCTTGATACTGTGAGCCTACTCCAGACACTTCTCAAAGGCAACCCTCAAAGAAAAGTTTTTCTTGCCGGCGTTATGTGCTACAGTCGAACTATTCGAACCGCTCTTCCAACTCTGGAGAAGACATGACTGACTTTGCCAACCTTGTTGATGCTTTCGCTGCTGCCATCCAGCAGAAGCATCCCCTTCGTCCTCATGACCGTGCTGGTGTTCTGGTCAAGTACGGAAATAAGTTCGACCGCATCTACCTAAACGACAGCATCTACGCTTTCGTGGACAAGGAAACAGGTGAGCTGGTCAAGCCTGCAGGTCGCAGCCAGCCTGCCCGCAACAGGGACGGCGACACGTTCGGAAAGTACTTCCTGAACACTCCTGATGGTTTCGCCACTGCACTCTTCAACGCTGACCGCTACGGTTCGTTCCTCTACCAGGACTACCCCATCCAGCAGGTCAGTTAGCTTCAAACAAATGTGCCGCTCAGAAATTTGAGCGGCACATTTGCGTTCACGTTAGGAATGCGTCTACACTGGGATCAACCCAGACCTGACTTATTGAAAGCGAACCGCAATGACTTTCGTCACCCACACTCTTTCAGTGGATTTGCTCCCCTCCGAATCAGCTCAGATGCTGCCTTCCAACTACCGTTGGAACCTGGTGCCGATGTGCGACAACACTGCTGAACTGCAGCTGGTCCAGAGCTGCATCGTGAAGAAGCTGTTCCACAACAACCGCATCGATGACATCGTTCGAGGGTTCGCTTTCATCGAACTGGACGGTTCAGTAGAAGACATCCTAAACATCATGCAGAATCTGATGGACCAGAACCTTTAGTTCTCAAAAGACACTCCCGCTCAATTAGGCGAGAGTGTCTTTTTCCTTAACCTTCTTTCAAGTTGTGAGTTTGCTCAAAAGCATGCAGAAAGTTGCATCCTGGACCAGCTTCCACTATGCTTGAATCAACGGGTCGAATAAGACGCACCCGAAAGTCAAGGAGAACAACATGCCTGTTATCACCGTCAGTGACCGCATCCAGCTCGTTCGTAACGACAGCACCGACTCCGACCTCATCCGCTACGACGAGGTTGAGTTCTCCTGGGAGACGGGAAACTTCGTG